>PYIJ01129873.1_pt1 | contig 11701 bp, 19 predicted proteins | sample 3578051 | NCBI WGS metagenome assembly PYIJ01 (sample SAMN08408021, study PRJNA431606) | Marine metagenome isolate SA_KN192-05_S13_5m, whole genome shotgun... | biome: marine; feature: oceanic pelagic zone; material: water; isolation source: surface water sample, 0.2-0.8 um fraction ... | reverse complement strand
GCATACTTGGCAGTGTGGTACAGTGTGCTTTTGCTCATGTGTCCCTCGCCTGCGTCTTCGTCAAACTTGCCAATCTCCTCTTGGTCTCCACCTGTTTGGTCTAGGAATTTTAAATCCTTTGCCGTTACATCGTTTTCACCTTTATCTTCACCGTATGAGATTGTGTAGATGCCTTCGTCGTCATCTGTGTAGTCAACTATCCTCACGATCCTGCCTGATTTAATTTCTCTTGCGTAGTCACCGATCTGTTCTCTTGATTCCGTCATGCCACCGTCATCATACAAACCTGCTTTTTCACCCTGCATGTAGCCATGTACTTTCTTCACATAGTCACCTGCCAGGTCAATTTTCTTTGCGACCCATGCCTCCATCTCCGCGGAGTCATCTATCATGTTGTGTATTTTTATTGCGTGTTTGCCAATCTTTAACAATTGGTTAAGAGCCATCGAAGCCTCATATGTGTCTGGTTTGACTGGTTGGTTATGTAATTCGTTAATCTTCATATTAATTAAATCCAAAGTGTGTTACTTCAGGATATTTTGCTAAAACTTTCCTTGCTATCTCGTTGTGTGCTTTGACCATTTGGTTCATGTAACCTTCTGGCTTGCCACCTGATATCATATTGCCGTCTCTGGTTGCTGGTTCTTCAGGACTTCTTTTTCCGATGTTCTTTTGTAACCACTGCGTGGTTCTGGCTATGAATTCTTTGGCTGGTACTGGACCCATGTCTTCAAAATTACTATCGTATCCAAGTGCGTCCAGGAACTGTCTCATACTTGCGTTGCTCATGTATGGACTTTCAACTTCTTCATCGTCCTTGTATGCGTCAGGGAACGTCCATAGATTTTGCTGTGTTGGGTGTTTATGGTATGCAACCATTTCAGCACCTTCTTTGATTGATTCGTCCTTTATCAAATTGTGTTGATGTTTCTGCAGGTCAGCCATGTTATCAAATGTACCTGTCAGTTTGCCGTGTCTGTATGAGTAGAATTTGCCGTCCTTGTTCCTTGCGGCAAGTCCGTATTTGTTCATGCCCCTGTCTGAATTGTCTTCTGTTTTAAATTCATGGAATCTCATATCAATATTTATTACGCACAGGCTACGCAACGACAGTGCTTACAAACCTCAATTTCGTACTTGTTTGACCCGTCTACAGGGCTATGTTTTTCAGTTCTTTTACAAACCTTACCACAATGACTGTCGCAACCACAATTTTCACATTTGATGGGGTCAGTGAGTACTAATGGTTCCATTATCTTTTAATCCCCGGTCCACCAAATAAACTTACACCCGGCATTGCGTGGGCACCTTTGGCAGTGCCATTAGGATTTTTAGGTTGCACTATTTTTGGTAATTTTGGTGCTTTTGTTCCTGATCTGCCTGGAGATCCTGTGAATGATTTTTTGAATCTGTCTCTGCCTATAGCGATGTGTGGACTTACAACAGTGGCAATGTTACCTGCCGACGTGGCTCCCGCTGTCGCTTGTTCTCGCATTATCACTTCGTTGATTTTCATTATCAATATTTATCAAACCATAATAGTCGGCATAACACAAAAAATCACTCTCAAAAATGACTCGGGTTTTTTTTGGCGGTGTACTTCTTATATCTCTGTGTGGATCAAGCATCAACACGCCGTATTTTTTTATCAAAGGTATTGTAAATTCTTTTTGCCCACCATACCAATCCTCATATCTTGCAGTTGGCCAACGCACAGGTTCTGTGTCATCACCTTTCCTAGATGCCAGTTCATTGGTAGTATAATACAGATATACGTGATCCGCATAGGGCAGTTTTTTCTTTATCCTTCGTTTTTTTGATATCAACGCTAACCTATTAAGTTTGTCCCGTGTTAATAGTTTTTTTGGTAAAAGACAGAAACATTTAAACTTTATTAAATTAGATTTAGTCATGAAGCCATTTGTGTAATTTGTGTTGCTGTCATTGATCCTGAACGTGAAGTTGTCAGCGAGTTGTGATCCTTCCAATTCGTAATAAAGTAATTTTTCCGGACAAACTAAACGTGCGCCGTCCTTGTTAACTAATTCAGATACGTGAGGATGTTTGTTTTCTGTTGTAGGTGGCAGGTCATATTCATACTCGTAATGACATTCTTTGGAATATTTCAAAAATGTTTGATTCATCTCTTCCATAGACCAAAAGTTTTTTCTAACGGAAATATTTTCTTCAAGGTCGATGTCGTCGATTAACCTATTGTTTGCGAATATTTGTAGGTTTATAGGCTGTTTGTATTTTTTGAATTCTAAAAAAACTAGTAACACATATTGCATGTGTATAATTATTTTTTCTTTTTGCGTCCTGACTTCATGTTGGCACACCAGTGATACATCTTTGCACGTTCACCTGATGATTTTTTAGCCTTTGCTCTCAAACTTGTGACCGACCCCTTGCAACTGGCACCTGCACGTTTAACACGTCCTGGCCTGCTTTTACCTTTGCGTTTACCGTCTGCAAAGTTTTCTTTAAATTCTTCCCATTCTTCTCTCATTGTTTTTGGCTTGCCTTTGCCAAGATGTAGTTTTTTAACATTCATGTATTCGCCACCGACTGGCACATCTTTTGTTGCATTCTGTTTGGTTACTATACCAACTCCTGCGGCTTCTTCTTTTACACAGTTAGGAACCATCTTGTTGCCTTTTTTCTTATAACCTTTTTGTTGATAACCATGCCAACACGAACCTCTTGCTTCATTTGCCTTATTGTTGCCTACATTTCTAAAACCAAATCTGTTATTAGGTCCTGTACCCGGTTTGTGTATCAAACCCATTGGTTTAATTGTTTGTGGCATTATTATGAATTCTTTAATTTTCATTTCTTTTTCTTCCTGCCTGCACAATGGGCCTTTTGTGAGAAACCTTTTGGATTGTTACAATTGATTGATTTTTTATATTTTTTGCTCCAACCTTCAACCCTGTACGGATAAGCCATCATTGGATAATATCCCATACGCATTTTCTTTTTGCCTAATTTTTTGATTACTTTTTCAACATCGCCGTGAACATAATCAGTTACGTATTCTGTGATCTCACGTATCTTCATTTCTTCTTATTCTTGGCTTTTGTTTTCTTTTTCATGGAGTTAATGTATTTCCTATAGATAGCCGCCGGGCCTGACTTGCCTGCCGCTCTTGCTCTCTGCTCCATAGCAACTGCCGCCTGTATCTTATGTGCGTGTGACCTACCACTCTTCCTTATTTTGGCCACACTGGCCCTTGCCGTTGCTTCGTCCTTGAAACCTAATCCGTGAATCGTTCCTTTTGGATCCTCGTCTGTGTATAAGTCGCTATGTTTTTTACTTTTTCTTTTTTGTCCTTTTTTACGTGGAATCCTTTTGCCTTCGTTTAGGCTCTCGTTGATGTCAACGGAACCATGCCTTGCATCTTTTGTTGGATTCCCTTCTTTTAATATCCTTGCCCATGTAACCATATTGATAGTACAATTTTTCACTTGATTCAATGTGTCTTCGTCTTGCACAATCTCTTCCATGCCTTGTGCCTTTGATTCTATGTTACATTGTGGTGGTACGGTAAATCCAAAATTGCTGGCCGCAGAATAAAGGACTCCGTGTATGTGTTGGAATCCATCGCCGCCACCTGAAACTAAAGTTCCAAATACTTTATTATAAAACGGTTGATACTTGTTGTCTTTTGCCCAACTGTATATGAAATCTAACCTTTCGAGCATTGCCTGTATATGGCAACTGTGTGTACCCCACCATATTGGTGTTGCAAATATTACACCATCAACATCAAACATCTTCATGATGTGTGGTTTTAATTCGTCATTTACATCATCTGTCGATCCTTCGTAATCCAATTCACGCATTGTTACTATTTCGCATTCGTGTCCTAATTTTTCAAAAGCCAATTGCGCCATTTTGCAAACCGCAAAGGTATTTGACTCGGCATCTGCTTTTAAACTTCCATTAAAAATTAAAAATTTCATTTAGTATCTCTCAATGTAATTACACCACATGCCAATCTATCACCGGCGTTTCCTGTTTTTAAACTTTCTTCGTCACCGCCTTTACCTAGGTCATCTTCGTCTGAGTGTACAACAATACCTCTTCCAACCACAGAACGATCACCGATTAGGTCAACTCTAGTTGCTTTTATTGAAAAATCTGCCTTACCGCTTTCGTCTGCTTGTATGTTACCCAAGTCGCCAACATGGCCTTCCATTAGGTCTCCGTGATTTACATTATCAGGATTGTAGTGGCCTCCCATTGATTTACATCCATCACTCATATCACCAAATTCGTGTATGTGGAAACCATGTAGACCTGGTTTCAGTCCTGTTATTGTGCCTTTGATCAAAGTCGGAGTTCCTGGCGCCTGCATAAGCAAAATACTTCCTTTAACTTCGTCGGAGTGTTGTAGATCACACTGGGCGATCACAGTCGACAGTCCTTCTGTGATCCCTTTTACCTTGCTACAAGAACATTCTTTTGCTTTAGTTCTAGGACAATGTGTTTCTGTAAATTCTAAGGCTCGCATATTGCGAGTATTTATTTGTTTTTTGGCATTGGCTTTTCGCCAGTGAGTTTAGGTCTTGCAAACCACAATTTAAACCACTCTTGGGTGCCTGGTTTTATATTGTGCTTTCTTTGGTATCGTGCTTTTTCTGTGCCTGTGTAGGATAGATTTTCTCCCATTGAATCTTCAGATTGTTCGGCCACACCTGCTAATTTCTTCAACTCTTCTATGTTCATCTATATAGTCCAGTCTTTCAACTGTTGCTTCGTAGGTTTGTGTGCTTTGACTTTTTCAACTTTGCCGCCTTTTGCCAGGAACGCTTTCATTTTCTCGTCTAATTCTCTCTGCTTCTCCTGTGGAGTTTTTTCAATATCTCCGGCCGCGTATGGTCTATTAATCCCGCTGAACTTTGGCATATCCTTCCAATCCTTTCTTTACTGTGTCTAACGAATCTCTGTTTGCTTGATATAGTATTCCGTACCCACCGGCCGCCTGCCATTTTTCTATATTGATCGGCCTGTCGTCTATGAGTATATTTGGAGTACCAGTTCCTTTGTCAACTGCATAACTTTCTTTACGTCCTGTTACAACAACCTCATCCGGTTGTTCTATATTATTGCTAATCCATACCTTTTTATACTTGGCACTATTTGCATGATCGCCTCTCAATGGTGAAGTGTTTATTGAAAACTTTCCACCTGTAAATTTCTTAACCATATCTATAAGTGCATCTGCTGTTGAAAATTTAGGCAATACCGCAAAGAAGTCTGTGCCTGTAATACGATCTATAACTTGTTTTTTCAAGTCTTTTGTTTTATCGTTTGTCAATTCCTTCCAATGGTCAACACCATAAAGGAATTCAACACCGCCGAAGAAGTCTGCTAGGACTCCGTCCATGTCTAGATATACAGTTGGCTTTGCGTCTTCCATGTTTTCATTATACAACTTTTTGTTGTTCTCGTCAATCTGTTTACCAAGCCTGTCTTGTATTATATCATATAACTTTTTGCCAGTATTTCCGCCCATTATTATTTTGGAAAATTCGTGTTCTTGTCCTTTGTTGGCAAGTTCTCTGGCTTTTGATGCCGAGGCACCTGATGCACCTTCTTGGTCAGGATCTCTTTCGCCTGCACTTACAACATCAATATAATCAAATTTATAAAGTTCATTTCCTTGCTTGTCAGGTTTACCGTTGTATTGATTCAACAATTTTTGAAATTCGGCAACTCTATCTGATCCTGCAACCATAACGATTCTTGTCCTTCCTTCTGCTTGGATTTTTTGAAGTGCCTGGATTATTGTTTTGACAGACGGATCACCTATCGCTAGTTTTGGATAAAACATTTTTAAGTAATCTGTTTTTTCTTTGTGGGTAAGTGGATCTGTTTTGTTGTTTTGTTTATGTGATAGAAAAAGAAATCCTTTGCCGTTGACTTGCTGTGCCATCGACTGAAGTTTGTCTAATAATTTTTGGTGTCCTATTGTGGGTGGATTGAATCGGCCAAAGGCAAATACTGCTGTTGAACGATCGTCCTCCCTAAGAAACAGTTCCCTGAGGTGCATCGTATTCGCCTTGTTTAATGTTCTCTATTTCTCTATCAGATATTATTCTTGCAACTTGTTGTCTTGTCTCTTTTGGAAACATCGACGAAACATCATCTTGTGTTGATCCGTACTCTTTGACATACTCTTTTGCCGCATCATCAACTAGATACATCCAAAGTTTTTGTGCTTTTTCATGATCGTAGATATTTTTTTTTAATTTTCTTTTGATATTTGATATGATGGGCATAAAACGCCTACGGTATAGATCTTCATTGTTCATAATGAACGAATCTAATTCGTTTACTGCGTCGCTGTCTATGTTTTCTTTTATAAATTGTGATGCTCTCATATAAGCATATTTATTAGTATAGGTTCTCTAAAAGCCATGCGTAAAATGGTGACTCAAAACCTAGGTTCCATGTGCCATTGAATCCCATTTGTGTGACATTTTTGAATGAATCTTGTAAGTCTCTTCCGCTTTCTCGTTGTTGTGAGGCCCAAGGCTCTGGATATTCTGGTGTATATACTCCTTCGTAAACTATACCACCTAGGTCTATTTCGTCTATCTCTAGGTATTTGATGTGCAACAGTTGGTCTTTAAGGATGTCACCTTTTTCGTTTATAATAGTTTGTTTATTTGTTTTACCTGACCGCTTGATAATCAGTTCGTATTTCTGTCCTTCAGTACATTCATGTTCAAATTCTATCACTTCTGGAGCAGACTCTGTGCCTGTCACATCCTTATCAAAATACTTTGTGTCGTTGATTAAGATTTGTGCGTGAGGGGGTGTGTCCCACATTGTTGCGTATAATTCTAGTTTAAATTTTAATTTTTCGGTAGCCATTCAAATTGTAATCCTGCTGTGATTCCTGTGTATTCACTATTTAAGTCCTCACGGAACAGTTCTAACACTATTTCGGTTCCAGGCAATATAACCTTAAGATACTTGTCGGTTTTGGTTAAAACCTCAACTGGTTTTATTTTGCCATTGTTTGTGCATGTGATTTCTATTGTTTCCATTTGTACATCCTTTCAAATTTTTCTGTAATCTCTATCCTACGTCCGCCCTGTGCCTCAAACTCACTTATGAATCGGTCTATCAAGTTTGCCGCCAACCTCCTGTACTCTGGCAGTACATCATGTTGCATTTTCTGTATGGACTCCTGTGGTACAGACTGTACTATTGTGCCAATGGGCATACTGTCTATCCAACTTCCTGCCTTGCACATATCATTCTGTATTTTGTGTAATTCTTTTGTAGGTTTGAATGAAGGCATAATCTTACGTGACTCATCCACAAGTATGCACATGAGTGTTCCAAAATAGTCTTCTTTGTAGATATCTTTCTGCATTATTCTTTTACAGGAACAAACATGTCTTTTTCAAGATCATATACTAGTCCGTGTTTCTCCGCATTGTCTATTGTGCCGTTTTGTGCGGCATATAATTTTTTCATATCCTTATGAGTGCCATCCTCATTGAAACATTTAGGATTTTTGAGCCAACCTAATTTTTTGTCTAACTGTTTCAATCCTGTGTTTGGAATGCCACAAGATAGGTTTAATTTTTTTATATAGTTTATACCAACATTGACTCCGTCCTTACCTTGTTGTCCAGATACATCTTGTCTGTATTCTGCGGTAAAGTTGAAAGTGGAATCCAAATCGTGCGTAGGAGTTTTAGCATAAAAGAAACCGATATTTTTCTCTTTAGTGCTTTGGGTCAGATCACTTTTGATACTTGTATTATTAATTGTTCCGTCTAAATTAACACTCTCGGCTACTTCCAAGTCCATCGAACCCGATGTTATGTGACTTGGAAGTGAGAACGACCAGCCGAAAGTTGTGTGCGTATCTTTGTGTATTTCATACGCCAACCTGTAAGATTCTGTTTCTACGTTTGAGAAATTTTTTATTATGCTACCGTCTGTTGTGTTGATATCTGTATGTCCCCTAGTGTAATTGAAACTTAAAACATTATTGCCTAACAAATATTCGACACCTATGTTTCCAAAATTTGTATTGTTGTTATCTCCCACCGCCAGTATTCCATCAGAAGAATTACCTAACCATGTATCCTGTTCACTCATCTGGCCTATGCTAGTCTTTAATTTTAAATTGTTATGCAACATGAAGTTTTTACCAACATTTAGTGAATAATCTCCTCCCCCATTATCACCTGTGTAAAAACCGAAGTTATAATTGTTTAATAGGTTGTACTGTCCTCCTTGTGTAAAAGAACCAAAACTTTGATTCACCGGAAGATACGTGTTGTTGTTTGCTATCAGCATATCTACATCTGAATATTTCCTGTTATCTTTTACAGTATATCCATTACCTAGATTCATGTAGTAATCTCTGTCATAGTCGTCGATGACCATAATTTTGATATTTGATAAACTTGAGAAAGCACTATTACTTCCTGTTGCAAAATATGTATTGTTCAAAGATGTCACAGTGCCGTCCACTCTACCTGTAGTTGGAACGCCAACTGCACCTTGCGGTTTGGTTGCTTCATCCAGATCCAACATACCTTGTCCGTGTATGTCCACGTCATATCCATTTAAGTTTGTGTCCGCTGTATTCAATACCAGTTTCACAAGGTTCTCACCTTTCATGTGAGGCCACATTTCATGTAGTATACCAATAGCACCTGTCACTTGTGGTGCCGCCATACTTGACCCACCCATCTCAGAATATCCGTCACCGGTCACACTCGAATACACGTTGTTACCTGGTGCCAGTATATAAAAATCTTTCACTTGATATTTGTCATTACATTTGTTATCAATAATGTTTAGACACACGTGCCCTGACTTACTACCAACTACCTGTCCGTCCTCTTTAGTGCCTCCCCAGTTTCCAACTATTAACATCTTTCCGCCTAACACAAGGTTGCCGTCTGCGTCGACTTCTGTTGCCCAAATACCCGGATCGAGTGTAAAGTCAGTGTTCCATACACCATCAACGTACATTCCATTACCTGCGGAGTTCACAAGTATTATGTCGTTGTCTGTGCCTATCTTCCAATACTTTGCACTATCATTGTTTGCAGTAATGACCGAAGAACTGTACGTGCCATCATCTAATTTTTTGATTGTACCGTAGTGATTGAATTGTATGTTTTTATTAAAACTCATGTTTACTGCAACGATGTTCATACCCTCGCCGCCTTGTGCTTTTGTGCTTTTCAATTTTACTATATCATGTAAGGCATTCTGTGCCTGTCCCATGTTCGCACTGCCATTTCCGTAGTAGTCTATGTTCGCTCCTACAAGTTCAGCGTCGAAGGCCACTCCGTGGAATTGTGTGCCATCTCTTTTACCTGCGACTATACCAGCCACGTGTGTGCCGTGGGATTGATATTGTCCTTTGTTTTCAACAATGGTGTCATTTAAGACATAGTCTTTGTACCATTTGTATTTGCCATCGAGTGCTTCGTGATCTGTCTGTTGATAGGTATCTATTACACCTAGCACCGCACCTTTACCTGTCCATCCTCTGGCATAGGCCTTGTCAGCATTTATAATTGTTTTACTTGTATCCTTGTTAAATTCATCTGTCTTCCAAACATCCTTTTGTTTTTCTACAACCTTTTCTTCTTCTTTCTTTTCTTCCTTGGCTTCTTCTTGTTTCTCGACTTTCTTTTCCTCTTTCACTTCCTCTTTTTTAGTTTCTTCTTTTTTAGTTTCTTCTTTTTTCGTTTCTTTTTTTACAACTTTGCTTTGTTTCTCTGCATTAATTTTTGTTTTTTTATCGACAACATATGTTTCAACAGTGCTTTCTTTTTCTTGCTTTATTATTTCTTCTGCTTTTTTATCACTGGCAACTTTGTTGTATTCTGTAAGAGATAATTTCTGTCCTTGTGATACTTTTTGTATCACTGGTTTAACGTGGTTCTTCAAATATAAAACTGCCGCATGGGCGTTTTTGTAATCGTCACTGTTGTATATCTGTAATTTGGTATCATCATCTTGTGATTCTATTAGATCTATTGTTTGTGTCCATAAAGTTTCTGCTTGGTCCAACATGGTCAATAAGTTGCCTGCCTTGGTAATATCCTTTTGCGTCGGCCCAGTGATGATTGCTGATAGTCCTGCCAAATTGCCACTCGATATAGTGCTATTAAATCCACTCAACAACGATGAGTATGAACTTATAATAGATTCACTTCCAGTGAGACTTGATAAATCGTCCTGAACAAAATTAGTTACGGCAGTGACCGCACCTCCTCCACCCCCGCCACAGGCAGTCAAGGCAGTGAAAGAACTGGCCAATATTATATTTTTAAATTTTGACCTCACATAATACTCCCCATTAAAAAGGCACCTAATAAAAAGAATAATAGATATCTTGAGTATGTTGTAGATTTCTTAAGAACCTTGTATCCGTTCTCTCGAAGGCAAATAACATGGGCGTCAATCGACTCCGCTGTTATATTCACATCAACTGTGTTGATCTGTTCTAGGTCATTGTCGTTCATGTGTATAGTTTAACACAGAACTGGTAATAGTCAACCTAGCAAAAAGCCAGTGTTTATGCGACTTTTTAGTTGTTTAATTGAATGCTTGTGATAGATCCTGCGGTGATTCCTGTGGCTTTTGCCCTTACCCATACAAAATTACCTGTGAAATTGGCACTTGATATTGTTGTGCTTTGATCTGTTGTGAATGTTGTACCGGAAATATCAAAATAGTCATCCTCAGTTGGCGTGGTTGCCAAAGAACCCTGCATTTTAATTGATCCTGTCAGTGTTGTGTCCACCTTATATGCCACAGTGTGTACGCCGTCGGGTTGTGAATAATAGCCGTCACCTTTTTGTTTGTCACTTACAAAACCAACATGATCTATGACTGTATCTGTTGATCCATCTGATGTTTCAGCAGTGACCAATTCTTCGACTATAACAGACAATCCATCATCTGCTACACTTTTGATAGTGAAAGTGCTGTTGTTATTAGTTGTACCGGTAATTGTAATAAGGTCAAACTGTGCCAAATTGCTTAAACTAGTTGTGGTAGTTGATATTTTGTATTCTGTGCCAGTAATAGTGAAAGTTGCACCTTCTGTAACCGTGATATCGGCTTTGTGTGTTTTTTGACTTATTAATGTTGTGCTTGTCTGTGCCATCGTTGTTATTTATTCGGCCTTACGTCTCTTGAATCTTGCAGTTTTTGGACCCAGTCCGTACACAGCGGCAAGTTCGTTGGGCTCTTGTCCGTCCACTGTCAGTATGTTTATATACTTTATCTTGTAGGCCTTTCCATCTGCTGATCCTAGTTCCTCACAAATGCAGTCGTTTTCTCTCACTTGTTTTACTCGGAGATGTGCTTTTTTGATCACTGCATCACCCATCCAGTTGCCTTTTATCATGCTCTCAACGATACTTTGATCATTGAAAATGTTCTTATCTCGTAGTTTTTTTATTGCTTCCATTTTTTCACCTTTCTAAATTTAATAATTTTGTCTATTGCCTGCTGGGCCATCATGTAAATTGGCGTGATGTATCTTTCGTGTGTCACATAAAAATATCCACCAAAGCAATATTGGCACTTGTCCTCAAGATAATCCATCAATGCATAACCTGGAACATAGCAATTATCAACATTCCGTTCTATAAAATCACGAAGGTTTTCTCTCTGCAAGTTTGTTATAATTCTG
>PYIJ01255448.1_pt1 | contig 11705 bp, 13 predicted proteins | sample 3578051 | NCBI WGS metagenome assembly PYIJ01 (sample SAMN08408021, study PRJNA431606) | Marine metagenome isolate SA_KN192-05_S13_5m, whole genome shotgun... | biome: marine; feature: oceanic pelagic zone; material: water; isolation source: surface water sample, 0.2-0.8 um fraction ... | reverse complement strand
AGGATAGCCTCCTCCCAAAAGAAATACTTGATATCTTTGTGACATAGTTTTGAGGAAATTTGTGCACTTCATTGACAATTCAGAAGGCTGCTAATAATTAGATATTTATAAAATTTAAAGACCATTATCTTCAATATTTTTTGCAATGCTTCTGAGTAATTCCACAATATCTGAATCATCGCATTTAGTATCCTCTTTGAGCAAAATGCATTCATCTATAATACTAACATTGGTACTCCACCAAATTCCTGAGCTATTGGTGTCGTCCCACTCAAATCTATTAGACATAATTAGTTATTACTGATTTCAACCTCTTGCTTTTCTTTTGTTGACTCTTCTATTTCATCTTTGGGTTCTTCTGGCCAAGCTATATCAAATCTTGCAATCTCTTCTGTAGCGAAACCCTCAGGATGGCGTGTACATATTTTCTTTCTTCTTACAAAAACATGATCAACTCTTTTTTCTTCATCAGGAGTTACTATCCTTTCTAGTTCTATTACTTCTGTGAAAGGAGTTGACTTAAGCTCTTTAGTAGGTTTCGACATGTATTTAATTAGTTGTTTACACGTTAAAGCTTGGATAACTTGAATGTGGATTTTTTGAATATATTTAGTAAATTTATTACTTTATAATTTTATTTTTGAAGTACATGATCATATATCAAGAATTAAATAATCACGTAAAGTTTATAATCCTAAATTTAATTCATATTGGATTTGTTTTTTGTCACTAATTTTTTTAGGTATTCTATTTGTGGCTGTTTTTTTTCTTGAGCCATGCTTTAAATAGATCTTTTTCGAGATATCCCAGTAGCCTTTTTATATTTTATGCCAATTTAATACTATGTTATATAATGTAATATTATAGTATCTACATCTATATATACATGATCATGAAAATAAACAACAAAAATAATCCAGTCATTATAGAGCCATCACATGGACTATCTGGTAGTATCGACACACCAAGTGATAAATCGATTTCCCATCGGGCTCTGATTCTTGGCTCCCTATGCCTTGGGGAGACAAAAATTCATAATTTACTTACGTCGGAGGATATTACTTCCACAATTTGTGCTTTGGTGCAGTTTGGTGCAAATATCAATATTAGCGAAGAGGAAAACATTACAAAAATATACGGTATTGGTATTGGTGGATTATTGCAACCCAGTAAAAAAATCTATTTAGGAAACTCGGGTACTTCTGCGAGATTACTCATTGGCCTTATGTCAAGCTGTGATGTTTGTGTTGAGTTTGAAGGTGATCCATCACTATCTAAACGGCCAATGGATAGAGTATTAAATCCTCTACAGAAAATTGGTTTAGAAATTATGAGCAATAAGCAAGAACATTTACCACTAAAGCTGAAGGGCGCAGCTTTCCCTATTCCGATAAATCATAAACTTGTTGTTCCATCAGCTCAAATAAAGTCAGCTCTAATGCTCGCAGCACTAAACATTAAAGGCCGCTCTACAATAGTAGAAACTATTAAAACTCGTGACCATTCAGAGAAATTATTTGAGTATTTCGGAGCCGATATTCAAATAAGGATGAATGATATGGGCCATAAGGAAATAATGATAAATGGGCAAAAAAGACTCTCTCCGCAAGAGCTAGATATTCCTGGTGACCCAAGTTCAGCTGCGTTTTTTATCGTTGCAGCACTTATATCAAAAGGTTCTAAGCTGAGGATAAAAAATGTAATGATTAATCCAACGAGGTCATTGTTTATTGACTATTTGATCTCGATGGGGGCAAAAATAGACTTCTTGGATAAATATTCAAAATGTGGGGAAGAAGTTTCAGATATTGACGTTACTGCAAGTGATTTAAAAGGAGTTACAACAAGTTTGAATGACGCCCCAGCAATTATTGATGAATTTTTAATATTATCTGTTGCGGCAGCCTATGCAAAGGGTGAAAGTAAATTCTGCGGAGTATCTGAATTAAAAGTAAAAGAGAGCGATCGCCTTGAAGCCATAATTAATATGTTAACAGCTTCAGGTGTTAAGTGTGAGACGAAGGATGATGATCTTATTATATATGGGAATGGCGAAGTTCCCGGTGGCTCTACGATAAATTCAAATTATGATCATCGTGTGGCTATGTCAGCGTTTATTCTGGGTCTCGGTTCAAAAAGTCAAATTAGGATTGATGATGTTTCTCCTATCGCAACAAGTTTTCCAAATTTTATGGAAATTTATCAAGAAATAGGAGGAAATTTTCATAGTGGATGAAAAAATAATTATTGCAATTGATGGCCCCGCTGCAAGTGGCAAGGGTACAGTTGCAAAAAAACTTGCAAAAATTTTCAACTTACCCCACTTAGACTCGGGTCAGCTATATAGGTACATTGCATATCAAGCGATAAAAAGTACAATCAATCCAAATAATAAGCCGGCACTCATAGAGCTAACTAATAAACTTGATTTTGATATCAGTGAAATTGAAGATTTAAGGAATGATGAAATATCAACTATTGCTTCAATTATATCACAATACAGTGAAATTCGTGACCAACTAATACAATTCCAAAGAGACTTTGCTTCAAATGGAGCGGTTGTTGATGGCAGAGACATTGGCACCATAATTTTTCCGAATGCCGATTATAAATTTTATATAACTGCATCATTGGATCAAAGAACAGAAAGAAGATACCTGCAACTAAAGAAAGATAATGCCGAAATAGATAGAAATAATATCAAAAATGATATAAGTAATAGGGATCTTAGGGATATTAATAGAGAAATTGCTCCTCTTAGGAAAGCAGATGACGCAATTGAAATTGATACAACTGAGATGAAAATTGATGATGTAATTGACTTTATTGTAAAATACATACATAAAGGTTAAAATTCTATACGAATTGGAGAATATTTATAAATGGCAAAAAAAGAACTCGATAAGTTAAATCCGTCTGTTGATGATTTTGCAGCTCTACTTGAAGAGAGTATGAGTAAAATAAACCTTTCTGAAGGAACTGTAATAAAAGGTAAGGTAACCGCACTTGAGAATGACTTTGTGATAGTTGATGTGGGGCTCAAAACAGAGGGTAGGATACCTGTACGAGAATTCAAATCAGCATCCGGGCAAAGTATACCCAATATTGGTGATGATGTTGATGTTTACTTAGATAGAGTTGAGAATTCTAATGGAGAAGCTGTATTAAGCAGAGAAAAAGCAAGAAGACAAGAAAGTTGGAATAATCTAGAGAAACTACATGCGGATGGTGTTCGAGTCGAGGGGGTAATTTTTGGTCGAGTGAAGGGTGGATTCACCGTGGATCTTGACGGCGCAATCGCATTCCTTCCAGGAAGTCAAGTCGATGTAAAACCTGTAAGAGATATTGGCGGCATGTTAAATGTATCTCAACCATTCCAAATCCTAAAAATGGATAGAAAAAGAGGTAATATTGTCGTTTCCAGAAGGGCAATTATAGAAGACTCAAAAGGGGACTATAATCTGGAGCTTTCTGATAATCTTGAAGAGGGTCAGACCCTTGATGGTATTGTTAAAAACATAACAGACTATGGGGCATTTATTGACCTCGGTGGGATGGATGGTTTACTGCATGTAACGGATATCTCATGGAAAAGAGTTAATCACCCAAGTGATTTATTAAAGGTAGGTCAATCAGTCAAAGTTCAAGTTACTAAAATAAATGCGGAAAGTAAAAGAGTTAGCCTTGGAATGAAGCAACTCGAGGCTGATCCATGGGAAGGTATTGCTGAAAAGTATCCAATAAATACAAAACTAAAGGGTAACGTTACCAATATTACGGACTATGGTGCTTTCGTTGAAATTGAACCTGGTATCGAAGGTCTTACGCATGTCTCAGAAATGAGTTGGACTAAGAAAAATATACATCCAGGGAAAATTGTATCCAGCTCACAAGAGGTAGATGTTGTGATTTTGGAGATAGATTATGAAAAAAGAAGAATTTCTCTCGGCATGAAGCAATGTGTAGAGAATCCATGGGCAAAATTTGCAGAGAATTATCCTATTGGCTCAGTTGTAAACGGTGAAGTAAAGAATGCAACAGAATTTGGTTTATTTGTAGGACTGGAGGGTGATCTTGATGGTATGATTCACCTGTCAGATTTAGACTGGAATGAGAAGCCCGAAGTCTCTCTTGAGAGGCATGTAAAGGGAGATACAATCAATGTGAAAGTACTTGATATTGATGTAGAAAAAGAGAGAATAAGTCTTGGCGTTAAGCAATTATCTGACGATCCTTTTTCTGGTCTCAGCCAGATTAAAAAAGGAGATACGGTAACATGTTACATAACTAATATTCGAGATGGCGGCTTGGATGTTACAATTGGTAAGGATGGGGTTCCAAGTTCTATCAAAAGGACAGACTTATCCGTAGATAAATCTGAGCAGAAACCAGACAGATTTGATGTTGGTGAGATGGTTGATGCAAAGGTAACCCAGATTGATGCTAAAAATAATAAACTCACATTATCAATAAAAAGTTTACAAATTGATCAAGAAAAAGAAGCTGTAGAACAATACGGATCTGCAGACTCTGGCGCTTCATTGGGTGATATCCTAGGGGAAGCATTAAATATCGCCAACGAGCAGGGAGAAATTGAAGCTCCTGCGGACTCTGCTGATACGGCTAAGAAAACAGTGAAGAAAGCAAATCCAAAAGCTGAAAAAAAAGATAAAGCAGAAAAGGAAGAAAAAACTAAAGACTCAAAGACTTCAAAATAAGTAAGTCAAATATTGGGCAACTCATGATATGGACTCAAGTCAAGCAGTGATAAAATGGTCTTTAATAACTCAGCAGAAATAAAATGGTATCGCAGAAAACTATTTATGTGGCGGATCTCCTCATTGGTTTTAATGGTATCTCTATTCTTCATTTTTTTTACTAACCCAAACACAAATATTAGCTCGAAACCGCACATTGCAAACTACAGTATTGATGGTTTACTTGTAAATGCAGATCAGATTTTAGAAGATTTAGAGTATTTGGAATATGAAGATAGCGTTGAAGCAATAATCATTACTGTCGATAGTCCAGGCGGAACAACTGTTAGTGCAGAAGAGATCTTTTTAAAAATCAGATCTATATCATCAAAAAAACCAATAGTTGTGGTCATGAAGAATATTGCAACTTCCGGAGCATATTTATTTTCCATTGGTGCAGACAGAATATTTGCACGTGAGAATACGATTACCGGGTCAGTTGGTGTCCTGCTTCAATGGGCAAGGATTGATCAAGGACTCGAAAAGCTGGGCGTTGAGATGAAAGAGGTTAAGAGTGGTAATTTAAAAGCAGAGCCAGATCTTTTTGGTGAGTCTGATGAAGAGGCTATAGCATTGACCCAAAGAATCGTTGATGAAACTTATACATGGTTTGTTAATCTAGTTAAAGAACGCAGAGAAATTGGTGAATATGTAGTTAGACAGATATCAGACGGGAGAATTTTAACAGGTAGGCAAGCTCTAGAATTAAATTTGATCGACGAGATAGGTGGTAACAATGAAGCAAAATTGTGGTTAATTGAAAATAAAGCAGTAAATAAAGATCTCGAAATTCTGATCTATGGCCAAAATAAGAATACTAATTTTATTGAACTAAGTGTTGCAAAAATCATGGATTATTTTAATATAAATTCATCATATGGGAATGGTTTAAAGAATAATCTCTCACTGATAAATATTGACGGTCTTTTATCAATTTGGCAGCATCCAAGTTGATAACTTCTGGGGAAAATATGAAGAAATCAGAATTAATTGACCAACTAGCTAGAGAGTATCCTCACTTATATCATAGGGATATTGAAAAAGTGGTTGACGTATTTTATAACTCAATCTCCGAGGCTTTAGCTAATGGTCAAAGAGTGGAGCTCAGAGGATTTGGTGCATTTTCAATAAAAGAAAGAGGCCCTCGGATAGGAAGAAACCCAAAAAACGGTGAGAGAGTTGCGGTACCAAAGAAAAAGTCAGTTTATTACAAGCCAGGTAAAGAACTCAAGGAACGTATCAATAGCAGCAGCTAATAATCTAATCAAAGAGGAGTGGTTGTTTGACTTTTAAAAATAAAAATGCCCTTTTCTGCGCTCTTGATATGCGAAGTATCGACCAAGCGGTGGCTTTCACAAGTAGTATTAAAGATTACATTGACGGCATAAAGATTGGAATGGAAGCTTTTTATTCAATGGGTATTGATGGGTATTTAAGATTACAAGATTTAAATATACCAATATTTTTAGATTTAAAATTACACGATATTCCCAACACAGTAAAATCAGCAATAAAATCTTTAATCCCACTTAATCCGTTTATGATTAATGTTCACATATCGGGGGGCGCCGAGATGCTAAGAGCTGCAGTTGGTGCAATTCACGAAAGTAAAGATAGCAAGCCAAAACTGGTTGGAGTAACAATATTGACTAGTATGAATGAGTATAGCTTTGAAGAACAAGGAATTAAACTTAATGTCCAAGATCAGGTAATTAATCTTGCAACTTTAGCCGCTGATTGTGGACTTGACGGTGTTGTTTGTAGTCCATATGAGGCAGGTAAGGTGAAAAGTAAATGTGGTGAGGACTTTTTAACAGTGGTTCCGGGTATTAGGCTAGACAAAACAGAGTCTGATGATCAAAAAAGAACGCTGACACCATATGAAGCTGTTCGGAATGGTGCAGACATACTCGTTGTTGGAAGACCGCTCACAAAAGCGAATGATCCACTGGAAGTTGCCAAAATAATCAGAAAGAATATCGACGGTTATGCGAATTAAAATAAAGATTTGTGGGGTCAGTGATGAAGATAACATCAAGTGTTGTATAGATAATTCAGTAGATATGATTGGATTCGTATTCTATCAAAATAGCCCGCGTAATATTTCAATTTTAAAGGCTAAAAAATTATATCAAGAGTATGGTCGAGATATTAACATTGTGGGGCTAGTAGTTGATCCTGATGAAAGTCTAATAGAAACACTAGTAAATGAAATTGGGATTAAGATGATACAGTTCCATGGTGATGAAGATTTAGGAAAATTACTGAACTTAAAATCAAAATATAATATACAAATTATCAAGGCCATAAATATAAATGATAGTACTGATAAAACGCAATTGATGGAACTTCAAAGTAATATAGATTATTTATTATTCGATGCTCCCCAACCTAAAGAAGCCACCAGACCAGGTGGTAATGGTAATTGTTTTGATTGGAATTTAATTAAGAACTACAAAATATACCCCAATTGGATACTATCAGGTGGATTAAGTTCTGAAAATATCGGTGATGCCATCGAAGCCACTGGTGCGAATTTTGTTGATGTATCATCGGGGGTTGAGAATATTGATGGCATCAAAGATAATGATTTGATAACAAAATTTATTTATAATGCAAGAAATTACATGGAGAAAAATTAAGAGATGGATAAGTTAAACTCTTATAAACTTGGGCCCGATCAAAATGGAAGGTTCGGGATATTTGGGGGAAGATTTGTTGCTGAGACATTGATGCCTCTTATATTAGATCTTGAGAAGTCATATCAGCTAGCAAAGAAAGATGATAGTTTCCAATCTGAGCTGGCTTATTTAAATAAATATTATACAGGGAGACCGAGCCCACTTTATTTTGCGGAAAGATTAACTAACTACCTCAATACAGCAAAAATTTATTTTAAAAGGGATGAACTTAACCATACAGGTAGTCATAAAATTAATAATTGTTTAGGCCAAATACTATTGGCAAGAAGAATGGGAAAAACAAGAATAATCGCAGAGACAGGTGCAGGACAACATGGGGTTGCCGTTGCCACAGTATCTGCAAGATTTGGACTTCCATGTGTGATTTATATGGGGGCAAAAGATATTGAGAGACAAAAGCCAAATGTCTTTAGAATGAAGCTACTTGGAGCAGAGGTTGTTCCTGTAAGATCTGGCAATGCAACATTAAAAGATGCCATGAATGAAGCCCTAAGAGACTGGGTAGCAAATGTTAATGATACATTCTATATAATTGGAACTGTGGCCGGACCTCACCCATACCCTGAAATGGTTCGCGATTTCCAGTCAATAATTGGGAAAGAAACAAAAGAGCAGATTCTTGATCAGGAGGGGCGTCTACCAGATCAACTGATAGCATGTATTGGTGGAGGATCTAATGCAATGGGTCTATTTTATCCCTTTCTAGATGATACAAGCGTGAAGATAACAGGAATCGAGGCTGGGGGGATGGGGCTTCAAGGAGAGAAGCATTGTGCCAGCCTAACAGCAGGAAGACCTGGTGTTTTACATGGAAATAGAACTTATCTTTTGCAAGATGATGATGGGCAAATAATTGAAGGTCATTCAATTTCCGCTGGTCTTGATTATCCGGGGATCGGTCCAGAGCATGCTTGGCTTAAAGAGTCAGGGAGGGTTGAATATATTGCAATTACAGATAGTGAAGCCGTTGAAGCCTTTAAAATATGTACAAAAACAGAGGGAATAATACCTGCACTAGAGCCATCTCATGCAATAGCTCACTTAATAAATATAGCGCCGAACTTATCAAAGAATGATCTTGTGGTTATGAATTTGTGTGGAAGAGGCGATAAGGATATTTTTACCATAGCGGAACACTTGAATATGGAGATATAATAATTGACTGAGCGCATCTATAATTGTTTTAATAAACTTAAACTAATCAATAAAAAAGCCTTAATAACTTTCTTAACTGCGGGCGATCCAAATTATGATCTATCACTGGAGCTAATAAAGTCATTACCAGAAGCTGGTGCGGATATTATTGAAATTGGAATGCCATTCAGTGATCCAATGGCTGATGGACCTGCAATACAGGCATCTTCACTCAGGGCGATAAACTCGGGTCATAAAATGGAAAAGACTTTTGAAATGATTGAGAGTTTTCGGAAAAATAATTCCCACACTCCAATAATTTTGATGGGATATTTTAATCCTATATATAATTATGGGGTCAAGACTTTTATAGAAAAGATTATAGATATTCAGGTTGACGGCGTCATAGTAGTTGATTTACCTCCAGAAGAGGATAATGAACTTTGTGACGCACTTGAAAGTGCTAATGTTTCATTTATTAGATTAGTTACTCCCACAACAACACCGGACAGACTCAATAAAATTCTTCAAAAAACATCAGGATTTTTATATTATGTATCCATAGCTGGGATTACGGGTTCAAAGAGACCAGAGATTAATGAAGTTAAGACTGCAGTCCAAGCTATTAAAACAAAAACAAAAATCCCAGTAAGTGTCGGATTTGGTATTAGAACAAAAGAGGATATTAAGAGGGTTAGTGTTTTTTCAGATGGGGTGATTGTCGGCTCAGTATTAGTTGACATAATAAAAGATAATCAGCGAGAGGCTGACATTAAAAATAAAATAGTAAAAACAGTAAAAGAATTTGCAAGCGCGGTATAATTTACAATTAGGAATGATGAATGAGCTGGATTAATAATATAGTCACACCAAAAATAAAGCAGATTTTGACAAAAAAGGATGTCCCAGACAATCTTTGGATAAAATGCCCTGAGAGTGGAGAAATGGTATTTCATAAGGATTTAGAGGCAAATCAATGGGTAGTTCCAGGATCGAACTATCATATGAAAATCTCTGCAAAAAAAAGACTCGATCTTCTTTATGACGACGAATACAGCGTTATTGGTGCTGATGTTGACGTTTCAGATCCTCTCAAGTTTAAGGATGAAAAAAAATATATTGACAGATTAAGGGATGCTAGAAAAAAAACTGGTTTAGTTGACGCAGTTGTTGTATCTCGCGGAAATCTTGGTGGTATTCCAGTCATTTGTGTTGTTCAAGATTTTTCATTCATGGGCGGATCTTTGGGGGTAGCTGCCGGGGAAGCCATCATAAAAGCCATGGGTACAGCACTACAGACGTCTTCACCTGTGATTTTATTTGCTGCAGCGGGGGGTGCCCGTATGCAGGAGGGTATATTATCTTTGATGCAAATGCCAAGAACAACAATTGCTGTACAAAAATTGAATGAGGCAAAAATACCATATATTGTTGTTTTAACAAATCCAACAACAGGTGGGGTAACAGCCTCATACGCAATGTTAGGCGATATACATATAGCTGAGCCAGGAGCTTTAATCGGGTTCGCGGGGCCAAGAGTTATAGAACAAACAATCAAAGAAAAATTACCTGAGGGCTTTCAGAGATCTGAATATCTCTTAGAACATGGTATGATTGATATGGTAGTTCACAGGCATGATCTCAGGAGTAAGCTTATTACTATTTGCAAACACCTTCTCAATAAATAATACATCAATCACACTTTATGTTATTTGAAATAAAATCTTTCCAAGATCGAATTGCCCATTTATATCCAAAAGTAATGGATTTATCACTGGGAAGAATTGAAAATCTTCTTAATAAATTAGGTAATCCACAAGACCGTATAGAGAAGATTATTCATGTAGCTGGAACAAATGGGAAAGGCTCAACACTTACATATATTTCAAGCATTCTTACCGCAGCTGGCTTCTCGGTTGACTCATATACATCGCCACATTTAGTTCATTTTAATGAGAGAATCAAGATTGGAAAAAAAGGGTATCAGGAGGATATAGATGATGCTTCCCTGGAGGAGATACTCTTAGAGTGCGAGCAAGTAAATGATGGTGATCCAATAACAATTTTTGAATTAATCACAGCAGCAGCATTTCTGAAATTTTCAAAAACAAAATCTGATTTTCTCATACTTGAAACAGGTTTGGGCGGCAGACTTGATGCAACAAATGTTATCCAAAATCCACTTGTATCTGTGATTACACCAATAGGAATTGATCATCAGCAATTTCTCGGAAATTCTATACAAGAGATTGCGTTAGAGAAAGCAGGAATCATAAAAGACGGATGTAAAACTGTATTATCGTATCAGGATAAAAATATAATTCCAATATTTCAAGATATAATCAATTCTAGAAATAACATCTCTAAAATTTGGAACAAAGATTATTCTGTTATTGATAACGGGGAATATTTTTCATATTCCGATCAAAAATATCAGATGTCACTCCCACTACCAAATTTATACGGTAGGCACCAGATTATGAACGCTGGAACAGCGATCGCAACAATTGCAGCAATCGATAATATTTCCATTACGAAGGAGTCCTTTATTGAAGGCATACAAAATGCTGAATGGCCAGCAAGATTAGACTTTTTGGAGAGAGGTCCATTGCATGGGCATGTACATAATGATACTGAAATATGGTTAGACGGAGGACACAACAGTCATGCTGCAATCGCGATAGCCGACGCAATAAGCGCATTAGATAAAAAAAAGTTAATCTTAATTATTGGTATGTTAAACACAAAGAATTGCCGTGAATTTCTGGAGCCTTTTAAAAATATCACAGAGACTGTGATAGCAATTAAGATACCAGATAATATTAACTCACATACACCAGAAAAAATAGTTGATGATGCTGAATCACTTGGTATTTCCGCAATAGCAGAAATAGATCTTCATAATGCACTTATGCACACACGTAAGTATCTTGATGACTCTATGAGGATACTGATATGTGGATCTCTGTACCTTGCTGGTTATGCACTGAAAATACACAGAGGGTAATGGTTATATCAAATATTTTCGTCAATCCACTCAAGCAGTGTTAGTTTTGGGAAAGCTCCAACTTTTGTTGATACTAGCTCTGCATTTTTAAATAGTAATAGAGTT
>PYIJ01218525.1_pt1 | contig 11723 bp, 11 predicted proteins | sample 3578051 | NCBI WGS metagenome assembly PYIJ01 (sample SAMN08408021, study PRJNA431606) | Marine metagenome isolate SA_KN192-05_S13_5m, whole genome shotgun... | biome: marine; feature: oceanic pelagic zone; material: water; isolation source: surface water sample, 0.2-0.8 um fraction ... | reverse complement strand
GCAAGAAATAATAATAAGCCATCATTGTAAGATTATAGTCAAGTCTCAAGAGAATTGAGTCTTCGGCCTATTTCTGCTGTTTGACTAATAGCATCTGAGTAAATCTCAAATATTTTTAATAGCTGTTCAGTATGCCTTGGATCAGGATCGCATTGTTCATCAAATTGTACCAATTGCTCACTTGCTTTTTCCAGGTTTGGAAATATTCCAACACCTTTAGCAGCTATTGTAACGGCACCCATTACACCTGGTTCAGTAGATTTTATAATTTTTAAGGGCAGGCCTAAAACATTGGATCTTATCTGGTTCCATTCATTCGATCTAAAACCGCCACCACCGCAATATACTACATCAGAATTTACATCAGACGATTTTTTAGTGACTTCAAATGCTTGTTTTGCAGCAAATGCTACGCCTTCGTAAACTGCTCTAGCAAAATCAACTCGCTCTGTTTGCCTACTCACTCCCAGAAATGCTCCTCGCAGTGTTGGATCCCAATGAGGCGAACGCTCTCCATTAAGTTGCGGTAAAAAGAGTGGAGTGGCTTTACTTCTTTGTTTCCTGGAAACCATTTCTGCAATTTGGTTCATTTCCAGATCAAAAACACTTGAAAACCATAATTTGGCATCTCCACCATGTTGGGTAGGGGCAGCGTGTAACCTGATTGCCTCAACTTCTGGGAAGACAATTGCACCGGGTGTTGGTATTATTTTTGATGATGAAATACCTATGATTTCGCTGGTGCCGCTTAAATAGACTGACGAATTCAGCTCTGCTCCTCCGGCTCCAAGTATGCCCGACCAGGCATCCATCGTACCAGAAATTACAGGAGTACCTGAAAAGGGGCCATCAGAGACATATCCTGCTATATCAGAGACTGCAATAATAGGTGCCATGAGCTGTCTTGCACCGGGAACCAAATCAAAAAGCTCAGATATGTAATTAAATTTATTGTCAACGAGACCTATGTTCGACAAAGCATCTGTTGATGGTGTGCCTGTTAGTTTAAGAATGCAATAATCTTTTGGTAGCATGACTTTTCTAGTTTTCTGCCATATTTTACCATGCATCTTCTTCATCCATGACATCCTACTAAGAGCATGACTAGCGTCTATTGGCATGGGAGATCCCCACCACTTAATCTTTTTTTCATCAGAAACCTGGCTGTTAAGATCTTGAGCCTCATTTTTAGCTCTAGTATCTTGCCAGGTTATTGCAGGAAATAATGGACGGTCATCTGCACCAAGAAAAACATGGGTATTAACTTGACTGCAAATACCAATTCCAACGACTTTGTGGTCAATGAAAGAGTTAAGTGCCTTGTTTAATAAATTTATCCAGTCTTCAGGATTTTGTTCAACTAAATTGGTTCCTGCTCTACTCGACGGGTAGGATTCAGAAAATCGCGCGTGGATGGCACCATTCGTATCGACTACCGCCGCTTTTACAGAGGTTGTCCCAATATCTACGCCAATTAGTTTTTGAGCAAACATAGGTTATTAACATCCCAAGTTTAACAGTAAAATTTTGTTATATGCTGCCCACTCTAAATTATGGTTTCAGTTTTTCACAGAAGAAAAGATTTATAATCATACGCGTTCATCGCGTGACATTTGTTCCAAAGCATTTCCTGCGGCCTCGATCGAAGTGTCAATATCGGCCTGATTATGTTCTGTACAGCTCAGATTATGAAGAATTTTATTGCCGGAAAAGAAGATTCCTTGATCCCTCATTTTTTGTGAAAAATCCGCATACTTTGCTAAATTGACCGTTTGGCAAAAGTCCCTATAGTTCGTAATTTCATCGAGATCAGTAAAGACTGGGTGAAACATTGAGCCAATATTTTGAACCCGCATATTCTGTCCTGTGTCAACTGCGGCTTGATTTAAACGCTTAGTTATTTGATCTCCGATTTCAGATATCTTTTTATATCCGGCGTAATTATCAAGGCTCATTTCCTCAAGCATGGTTTTCGTTGCAAACAGACCCAAACGAGGAGCATTATGGCTTCCATAATGCAGTACTTTGCCATACTCGATGCTTTCCATAATATGATCGGGACCTCCGATCGCAGCGATTGGAAAGCCTTGGCCCAAGGCTTTGCCGTAAGTGACGATATCAGGCTTTAATCCGTATAGTTCGGCCACACCGCCTGGAGCCACTCGAAATCCAGTGACCGTTTCATCTAGGTAAAACAAGACTTCAAACTCCCTGCACAGAGCTTCTACTGCTTTTAAGTAGCCGGGCTTGGGAGGTATGACCCCCATATTTGACATCACACCCTCCATGACAACACAGGCAATTTCATGTCCGTGAGCGCGCAGCACTCTTTCCAAAGCCTCTACATCGTTCCAGACACAGACCAAAGTATCTTCCCAGGAGCCAGGTGTTAATCCAGAACTGTCAGGAATGCGCACCGGATCATTTGGATGTCCGAGCGAAGTTACATACTGTGGGTTGGAACTTACCAGCAGGCCATCATACCATCCGTGATAATGGCCCTCAAACTTAAGGATTTTGCGCTTACCAGTGATGCCACGTGCCATTCTAACGCCGGTCATACAGGCCTCTGTGCCTGTATTTGCAAAACGCACTTTATCCACATGGGGCAGCATACTGACCATCAATTCGGCAGTCTCTACTTCGACCTCTAGGGCTGTTGCGAAATGGGTGCCCCCAGCGACTTCTTGCTGAATCACCTCAACAATTTTTGGATGGGCGTGGCCCATTGGAAGACAGCCAAATGATAGTTGCCAATCGATGTATTCATTCCCATCTACATCCCAGACCCGGGATCCCCGTCCTTCGCGAATATAGGGCGGAAAGGGTTTGTAGTTCATAGGCCCCCGAGACGCAGAGCTACAACCTTCCACCAAAACGTCCATTGCGCGTTCGAATAAAAGCTCGGATTGTTTGTGCTGCATATCTTGTCCTATCAAATTTTGCTTACCCCAAAGCATTCAAAAGATCATTTGCCTGATCTTGGGCTGTTTCTGTCGAAAGGGTCTCAATGTTTTTTCCCAGAAGTTTACGCAATGCTTTTTGTGTCTCAACTGTAAATGCAATAGTCCCATCTTTTGCCATCTCGTCAATACCGTCCCACTTCAAAGATGCTTCATTCACTGTAATTGCCTGTTCCAAAGACCACTCATCCGGAAGATCAATTGTGATAGACGAGTTATTGACACGTACGGGATACCCTCCAACGAGAGTGCCTATACCTGGCAAATGTATTGATCTTTCCGTTTCACCCGTGAGAGCATGCAGCGCAACAAGGCCGGATGATGCTGTGACCCTGTTAAAATGCAAATCATATGGAAACGGGAAAACCTCGCGCAAAATATCTTCCGCGATCTGCGTAACATCTTTTTCTGACACAGTCGCTTTTAGCAAATAAGGGGGTAACTTATCTGGTTTGCGATCATTTAAAACAAAATACTCAAATGCATGTTGTGCTACCAACTTCACTTCCACATCAGTTGGTGAACAATTCAGTAAGCGACCAACGCCCAGTTGAATTTTGGCAATTGGTTCTTGAACATTTCCAATGCCATAATTCGGACCAAATCCTGTTCGGTTGAGCATTGCGTTGATCACGTCTGGAAAAGAAGCCCCAATCCAGACAGAATTAACGCCGGATTCTGCAATGCGGTTTCTAAATTTCTGCATAAGTGATAGGTGAAGGGCAGTGTATCCAGCAAACGGCATGTTAATTCCATCCGGTGCTAATTTCCACCATGGTAAAAGTGACGGAGCGGAAAAAATAAAATCTGGATTTATCTCTTTTAATCGTGAAGAAAAATCATTGCTGTGAACATCTAATTTTTCTGCAATTATGCGTGGGAAAAAACCTTCGACCCCAGCACCCAGCACTGCGTTATTGGCTCTTTTTTTTGCCTTCTCAAGATCTCTACTTGAAACCACAATAGTGTCGAATATGTCAGTCCTTGCGACGGCCTCGAAAAGATGGGTCGCAAGCTCGCCCATCGAAATTAAGAGTAAGGTTGGCTTGTTCATAATATGTACCTAACAAAATATGAAACTGTGGTTCAGAGATTTATACACTCCGTCTTCTGCCCTGTATACTCATTTAGCGAATGTACCAGGAACTTGTTCGGTACTCGTGGTATCTGTCAGGCCCAAATTCGCTTATGAGATCAAAAAGGAAAGGATGTTGTTCCTAGTTTTGTGGCTAAGGACCACTTCTAGGTCAGAAACGGGTTGGTCGATATGTGTGAAGCAATGGATAGTTTCGATTAATAAAAAAGAGGGGGAGTTAGAGAATCTCCCTCAATGCAACGCAGATTACGGTAACGGAAACTACAAGTATAGACAAAGGGTGCCCGTGAACCTTGTTTGGCGAATAGGTATCTTTAAGCTTGGTTAATGGAATATCTTGACAAGTTTACGATTTTTCCTGAGTGGGTTTCTATTATTTTGACATATGCGTCGCTATGCGACATATGTCGTTCTGCTGATTTATTAAGAGAGGGTAATAATGATCGAGAATTGGTATGACGATGTTGAGGCCGCTAATTATCGCGCAGCGGCTGGTAATAATTCTGAAGATCAGGAATTAGGTGAGCGAGTTTATACCTCACGGTTAATTGGCCAAAATCCGGACCTCTTAATGCATGGTGGTGGGAACACTTCTGTAAAGGTCCAGCGCGCAGACTTATTTGGAAAAATTAGGGATGTTCTGCATGTGAAGGGCTCAGGTTGGGATCTGGACGTCATAGAAGCGCCTGGGCTACCAGGTGTATGGCTAGAGCCACTCACCAAGCTGCGTGCTTTGGATAGCTTGTCCGATGAATCTATGGTCAACTATCAACGCTCCAATCTCCTAAATAGCACATCGCCCAATCCCTCCGTAGAGACTTTATTACACGCCTTTCTTCCACATAAGTATGTAGACCATACCCATGCCACGCCTTTTCTGGTGCTAGCAAACCTGCCAAATGCAGCTGAGGTTTGCCGTGAGATCTTTGGCGAACGACTGGGCATCGTACCCTATATCATGCCAGGTTTTGCGCTCGCGAAGAAAGCCGCAGAGATATATGATAAGAATCCTGAAGTTGAGGGCCTTCTACTAGTACAGCATGGACATTTTACATTTGGAAAGACTGCGCGCGATAGTTACGAAAAAATAATTGAGCATACCAATGAGGTTGCTAAATATCTTGGCATGGAAACGCCTACCCAGCTCGGTAAGAGATGTATGGCAAAAGGTATCGAAGTGCTGCCAACGCTAAGAGGTTTGATAGCTGAGGTAAATTCTGAGCGCGATAATGCAATGCCAGTATTTGATTTAAGGAATGGTGACTATAACCAAGAATTTTTGGCACGTCATGATGTGGAGGATTTATCTACGCGTGGTATGGCCTCGCCAGATCACGTTCTGAGAACTAAGGGACGACCGTTATTACTTACTAGTACTGATCTTGCAAGCCGTGATACCATTAAAGCCAAGTTAGAAGCTTTTGCAGATGATTACTGTGCGTATTTTAATAGACAATCTCAAAATGCCAGCGAACCTAAGAAACAGTTGCCGCCTGATCCAAAGCACGCTTGGATTGAGGGGCTCGGAGTAGTCGGCATAGGCCAAAATGCAAAGACTGCGTCTATTGCTGCGGATCTTGCTGAGCAAAACTTACGAGTACGAGCCATTGGTGAGGATAAAGGTGGGTTTTACCCGTTGAACGAGAAAGATATGTTTGACTGTGAATATTGGTCACTTGAGCAAGCTAAATTGGGTAAGGGTGCACCCCCGCCTTTCGAAGGTAAAATAGTGATGATTACTGGTGGTGCGGGTGCGATAGGACTTGCTACGGCGAAAGCTTTCGCGGCTAAGGGAGCCAACATAGTTTTGGTAGATTTGGACTCTAAAGCTTTAGAAAATGCCCTGAAGGAACTGGGGCCTTGGCACGCGTCTCATGCTGCTAATATAACCAGCGCGGATGCGGCAGAAGCTGCGATGCGGGCTGCAGTATTGCGTTTTGGCGGGTTAGATATTTTGATCTCGAATGCAGGGTCTGCCACTGGCGGCGCGATGCTGGAAATTAGTGACGACGCTTTTCGAAAGGCCTTTGAGCTGAACTTCTTCGCCCATAAGAACTTTGCAACAGAGGCAGCACGCTTAATGAAGAACCAGGGCCGGGGAGGGCAAATACTGTTTAATATTTCTAAACAGGCGATTAACCCTGGTAAAAATATGGGTGCATATGGGACACCAAAAGCCGCTACATTATTTCTTATGCGTCAGTTAACACTTGAACTTGCCGGATCGGGTATCCGGGTGAATGGGATGAACGCTGACCGAATTCGCTCGGGCCTTTTGACAGATGATTTTATAAAAGAGCGTGCTGCGGCACGGGGTTTGACCGAAGAGGCCTATATGGGTGGAAACCTACTTGGTCGGGAAGTGGAGGCTTGCCATGTGGCGGACGGCTTTATGAACCTCGCTCTTATGGAGCGCACCACGGGTCATGTCATAACCGTGGATGGTGGAAATACAGAAGCTGAGCTGCGATAAAGCCCTATCAACAAAAGTGAGGCAAGCTATGAGCAGGACCCCAACAAAACCCAATGACTTTTCTGGCAATTTAGAGGGTATGCTGGCTGCGGTAGCTGAGCTGTACTACAAAGATGGATTGACCCAGGCTCAAATTGGCAAGCGGTTAGGCCTTTCACGACAAACCATTGTTAGCTACCTAAGGCAAGGGAAGAAACTTGGTATTGTCGAAATCAAAATCAAAGGCTCTGCGTACACTGGTTCAGACTTATCGCGTTCTCTTAAGTTGAAATACGAACTTGAGGATGTGTATATTAGTAGATCTATTGGTCTCAAAGCGGAGGAAGCTAAGCTGAGAACTGCTAGACTTGGAGCTGAAGCTTTGGGAGCGCTTTTAGAGAACGGTGATGTGGTTGGTGTGTCTTGGGGCACCACCGTAGATATGGCATCTATGGAGATGCCAAGAAGAACGCTTCCCGATGCTGAGATTTTGCTGCTACAGGGTTCTACCAATGCTACGGAAGTTGACAGTCCCGAGGCATCAACCATCAGGATCGCTGGTGCCTTAGGGGCCAAGTGCAAGACACTGCACTCTCCCGCAATTTTGTCCACAACAGAATTAGCAGCTCAATTGCGTGCGGAGCCTGTACTTCAAAAGCAACTTGCTAGGTTTGACGATTTGGATAAGATATTTTTTTCCATTGGTGGTGTGGATTTTGACACCATTATTGCAACCTCTGGTGTTGCTAGTTCCGAGGAAATACATCGTTTTCAACGCGCAGGTGCGCAGGCAGTTTTATGTGGGCATTTTATAGATGAAAACGGCGCTCACGTGGGTCAGGATTTTGCCGACCGAATGATTGGAGCAAGTTTAGCCCAGGTGAAGAGTGCAAAAATTAAGATCTGTGTTGCAGAGGGTCAAAAAAAGCTAGCTCCAATCCGTTCGGCCATAAATGGAGGATACGTAACGCACCTTGTGGTGGATAGTTCACTTGCGGAGGCGTTGAACAATTGTGACTGAAAACGAACTCAGAATAAAAATAATAAATTGCTATAAAACCCTTGAAAGTCGGGGCCTAGGTCAAGGCACAAGTGGAAACGTTTCTGTGCGAAATGGTGATATAATGTTAATCACTCCAAGTGCTGTACCCTTGCAAGTAATCAAAGAGGAAATGATTTCAATAGTATCGATAAAGGGTCCGGCTGATTTTAAAGGGCCAATGCGTCCATCTACCGAGTGGCGATTCCATCGCGCGCTTTACCAGCGTGGAGATGTAGGTGCGGTGATTCATTTCCATTCTCCTTACGCGACGGCACTTGCCATGACGCGGCAACCTATACCTGCATCACATTATTCTATTGCCGCGTTCGGTGGTTCAAGTGTCGAAGTTGCAGATTATGCGTGTTATGGAACAGCGGCTCTTGCCCAAAATGTGGTAAAGGCGATGGATAAGCGAGTTGCTTGTTTAATAGCAAACCATGGCGCATTGGTTGTGGCAGAGACAATTGAGGCCGCCCTTGCTAGAGCTGAGATGTTAGAGGCTCTGGCCAAATATCATGTGATTAGTTTGCAGATTGGCGGGCCTGTGCTACTTTCAGACTCGGACATACAAGAGACTATGCAGGCTAACGCGAGCTACAAATTTGGCGTAGATTAAGATAATCTTTCTGTTTTTACAGCAAATTCGTCGACCTGCGCCAAGTTAACAACCCCTGCATCAGAGCCTAGCCCCGTTGCGACCAATCCAGAGGTTGCTGTTGCTAACTCGCAGGCCGCGCGTAAGTCTCGCCCGAATACAAGTCCCGCAATAAAGCCACCGCAGTAACTATCCCCACAGCCTGTGGTGTCAGAAACATTTACTTTGAAAGCAGGTATCCGAAATTGCTCATCCCGTGTATGGATGTATGATCCGCGTTCTCCCCATTTAAACACACAAGCCTTTGCTCCCATTTTGAGAAAGACCTGTGCAATTTTCGCTGGATCATCTTGCCCTGTCAGATACACGGCTTCCTCCATTGAAGGCATAAAGTAGTCTACATTTGGTAATAGATCTTTTAATAGCTTCATTGTTCCTTCGTTTGGTGCGATCAAATCTAAGCTGATAGTTAGACCTGAGGCCTTGGCGTGTGACAAAAGAGCTGCGCTTGGCCCCTCGTCCATTGATTTCATCAATCCGGTTCCACCGAGATGCAGGAACCTTGCATTGCATATTTTATTGAACTGATTATTACCGACAACTAGGTCATCTGAAGCGCCTCGGCTGTGCAAAGCTGGACGCTCTCCATTTGGCCGTATTGGTAGGATTGTTGCAGATGTGCGAGAATGCTCGCTTCGCTGAACCATAGACACGTCAATTCCCAAACGCAGGTATTCGTCGATAATAAAGTCACCCATAGTGTCATTGCCAACACAGGCCACCGTAGAGGTTTTCACGCCAAGCTTTGACGCATTCATGACTGATCCTGCTGCAGTCCCTGCTGGGTTCATTCGGATCTCTTCAATAAAGGCGACATTGCCGCCGTCTGGTATTTCTTTAACTGGCCTGCCAGCTATGTCTACAATCGTCAAGCCAACGAAAACAGCATCAAATTTTGGCAATGTTCTATCTCCCTTAGTATTGGTTTTTCTCAAATAACTTTGCCATAGCAGCTTGTGCGTCACAATACTTTTGAAAACACTTATTGTAGAGAGCATTTGCCTTTGGATCAGGGGTATAAATTAGATTTTTTACTTTGCTCGTTGGCTTTGTGGATGGTGTATGACCAGCAGCTGCCATACCAAGTAGCGCGGCTCCCCATAATCCATGATTGCCGGAGTTATCTACTGTAATAGAGCAGCCAAGTACATCTGCTAAGATCTGCCGCCAAAGGGGAGACTTAGCACCTCCGCCAGTTAAGATGAGCTGTTCTGGCATAGAAATACCTGCGGCAACGATGCAGTCCCGCATGGAGAAGGCTACTCCCTCTAGCACTGCCCGGATCATATCCCCGCGGCGTGAATTTGATGTTAGACCAACAAAAACTCCAGTCGCTCCTGGAGCCACGAAAGGAGCACGTTCCCCGTTTAGATAAGGCAAAAATAATATTCTACCTGCGCCTACTTCAGATTTGGAAGCATCTTCTAGCAGTATTTCGAGCGCCTCTCCTCCACCAATTGCAGTTTGGGCCCAATCCAGAGCAGACGATCCATTTAAGGGCGCAAGAGCACGAATGAAGCGGCCAGGCATTGGATGAACTAATGTCGCTCCAATGATTGGGGGTACAGGTGGATTGGGATCAGTTACCACGCTTACTACGGCAGTTGTACCAAGGATCAAGAGCACATCGCCTGGTGCATTAAGTCCTAGTCCGACATGCATTGCTCCAATGTCAATAGCTCCAACAGCCACTGGCAACCCTTCTGGCAGGCCGGTACTTTGTGCAACTTCTGTGAGAATATAGCCAAGCCTTGATTCACTGATTTGCGGTGACAGGACTGCGTCTTTCAAGACCTCAACTCCTAATTCTTTGAAGCTTTCAGATGCATAATCCATTAGATTTAGATCAAAAAACGGTATCGTTGCATCTGAAAAATCGGTAGCTAATTTGCCAGTCAGCTTGTAGTTTATCCAGTCTTTGGAGTTGAGAATGGTTGCGGCCTTAGCGGCTAAATCTGGCGCGTCTAACTCTAGTTGTTTGTAGATTGCTGCGCTTGTTCCTGCCCAAAGGTCAGTTCCGCAGTTTCGACTTACTGTGAATGCAGCTCCTGTCGCGACCCATTCATCGACTGATCTTTGTGCGAAAGAGTCGTTCCATAAAATTGCATCTGTGACTGGTGTTCCATCCTGGTCAAGCATCCAGAGCCCATCACCCTGGCCACAGACACCAATTGAAATAGGCGTGCTGTCGTCGAGTTTTTCAACTAATTGTGTAAGCAGATGCCTGGTAATATCCCAAATTTCGTTCATGTCCTGTGAAGCGCGATCAACTATTTTTGATTTGGGGGCTGGCTCAGACACAATTTTAATAAGCTTACCTGCTTCGGAAAAAGCAGCTGCTTTGATTACCGAGGTACCAACATCCAAGCCAATTGAGTAATATCTCGTCATTTCAGAACCTCTTTAGATTGACATATGACATCTAATTGCACATAAGTAAATTAAGCTTGGGTCTAACAAGCGTGTGCCTTACAAGGCGCAAAAATTGGGCAAAGCCCATTAACAGACTGGGAGGAAAAGATGAAATTTTCAAGTTTAATTACTACAATCGCTGTTGCAGCCACCTTTGCAGCAAACAGCGTAATGGCTGACGGTCATTTATCTCTTAACGGGAAAAGGATCGGTGTGGCCGTTGTTGGAACGCAGCATTTTTGGGATCGTGAAGCATTCAACGGGGCCACGAGTACTGTAGAAAAGCTGGGTGGAGAGGTTGTGCCGGTTGACGGTGGTCGCGATAATCAGGTCCATGCGGATAATCATGACGTCCTTTTAGCTAATAAGGTGGATGCGGTTATATCAATTCTCGGTGATGGTGCAGTAGAACCGAAATTTGAGGCGTTAAAGAATGCTGGGATTCCTGTATTCACAGTCGATCATCCTTCACCTCACGGTGTAAACAATACGACATCAGACAACTACTACATGGGTACAACCATAGGGCGCTACATGGCTGATGCAATCGGCGGTGAAGGAAAAGTTGCAGTATTTAATGCCTTCGAAGGCGCACTGCGTATATGTGGTATTCGAGCGGGTCTATGGAAATACGTATTGCAAGACTATCCTAACATCGAAATTGTTCAGCCAGAGCTTGCTGAGGAATTTGCAAATGCGCCCGAAGACGCGAGGAAAAAGACTCTTGATCTTCTGAGTCAGTATCCTGTTGGTACACTCGATGCGATACATGTGGGCTGTTGGGACCAACCTGCCATTGGCGTGGTACAAGCTCTAGAAGAAGCTGGACGCGATGATGTTTTGGTAACCGCTTTGGATGGTGGTCCAGACACACTTGAGATTATGGCTGAAGATGGCTCACCATTTGTTGCTAATGTTGCCCAGCAACCGAACCTTATTGGGTCCACTAGCGCCATGAACGTAGCGCGTTACTTTGCTGGTGAAACGTTGCTCCCGCAAACCTATGTGGATGTTTATCCGGTAAATGGTCAGGCCGAAGCTAAAGCCGCGTACAAGTCGCTTGGCTATGGTACACTTGACTGATCCCTACGGGTTTTAAAATG
>PYIJ01186545.1_pt1 | contig 11729 bp, 12 predicted proteins | sample 3578051 | NCBI WGS metagenome assembly PYIJ01 (sample SAMN08408021, study PRJNA431606) | Marine metagenome isolate SA_KN192-05_S13_5m, whole genome shotgun... | biome: marine; feature: oceanic pelagic zone; material: water; isolation source: surface water sample, 0.2-0.8 um fraction ... | reverse complement strand
ATTTGTGATTCTTCTGGCTATTTTCGGCTCTGCATTATTCGGCGCCATTTGGGGTGTGATACCTGGTTATCTGCAAGCAAAACGCGGTAGCCATATCGTAATTACCACTATCATGTTTAACTTTATTGCTTCTTCAATTTTGATTTGGCTTCTGGCAGGAATGATGATGGCGCCAAACCAAATGTCGCCAGAGACAGTATCATTTGCCGATGGGGTAATGCTTTTTAAAATACATGAGATTTTGAATAGTATTGGGTTTTCTGTTGCGCGCTCGCCACTGAACTTATCGTTCTTTTTAGCGTTAATGTGCTGTTTTGCTGTTTGGATTCTGATTTGGCGAACCCGACTTGGATATCGTATAAGAGCAACTGGTTTTAGCACTAAAGCTTCAACTTACGCAGGATACCGGCCGGAAGGGATAATTATTTTAGTAATGGCAATTTCGGGCGGTCTTGCCGGAATGATGGCTGTTAATGAAATTCTTGGAGTCCAGCATAGAGTGATTTTGAACTTTACGTCTGGATATGGATTTACAGGAATTGCAGTTGCTTTAATGGGCCGAAATCACCCCGTTGGGATAATATTTGCAAGCTTGTTATTCGGCGCGTTATATCAAGGAGGCGCAGAGTTAGATTTTGAATTTCAAACAATTACACGCGATATGGTGATTATGATTCAAGGTCTTATAATTCTATTTTCTGGCGCACTTGCTTATATGTTTAATCCAATATTAGAGCGCTTTTTTATTGAAGACATATCCCAGAAGGAAATGCTAGATGGCTGATTTCTGGTTCCAGCTTTTGCTCGCATTTGATTCAACAATAAGAGTTGCAACGCCGCTAATTTTTTGTGCTATGGCAGGTATTTTTTCTGAGCGTTCTGGTATAATTGATATATCTCTTGAAGGAAAAATGTTAATGGCAGCTTTCATTGCAGCGGCTGTTGCTTTTGGAACTGGCTCACCATGGATTGGAGCATTTGCAGCCATTATTGTCTCTATCATTGCAAGTTTAATTCATGGATTTGCGTGTATTATTCATCGCGGGAATCAAGTGATTTCTGGGCTTGCTATAAATATTCTCGCTTCAGGCTTAACAATTATAATTGGCATTGCGCTATTCAGGCAAGGAGGGCAAACACCGACACTACCAAAATCAGCAAGATTCAACTCAATCGAATTGCCTTTCACTCAGTACTTTGCTGACAATGTCCCAGTTTTGGGCGTGGTTTATAAGGAGTTGATTTCGGGTCATAATATTCTTGTTTGGATTGCTTTGGCTAGCGTTGGCGTAACATATTACATTTTATTCAAAACCACCTTTGGTTTGAGGCTCCGAGCGGTTGGGGAAAAGCCTGAAGCCCTAGATTCTGCTGGTATTTCTGTATATAAAATGCGGTTCCAAGCTATTATTATTGCAGGTATTTTATGCGGCCTTGCAGGTGTTTATTTATCAACTGCCACAGGGGCTGGTTTTGTTAAGGAAATGACTGCTGGTAAGGGTTACATTGCATTAGCAGCCATGATTTTTGGAAAATGGCGACCTGTTCCGGCTCTTTTTGCCTGTTTAATGTTTGGTTTTTTAGAGGCAGTCGCTGCTAGAGTGCAGGGCGCAGAATTTCCTGTAATAGGGGAGATTTCATCTGACCTTCTCCTTGCGCTTCCCTATATTTTAACGGTTGTTCTTTTAGCGGGTTTCATTGGAGGTGTTTCCCCACCACGTGCAATCGGACAACCCTACATTAAGGAAAGGTAGGTACCGATGCTCACGCAAATTGAACAACAATTATGTGATACCGCCATATCTGTAAGGCTCAATGCATATGCCCCTTATTCAAACTTTAAAGTTGGAGCCGCAATACTAGACAATTTTGACAATATACACCTGGGTACAAATGTAGAAAATGCGTCATATCCGCAGGGTACCTGTGCTGAGGCAGGCGCGATATCAATGATGATAGCATCAGGAGGCACAAAAATAAAAATAATAGCTGTGAGCGGTGCAGGGGAGCATTTATGCACACCTTGTGGCGGCTGTAGACAGAGAATACGTGAATTTGCCGATTTGAAAACAAATATACTCATTTGCACTGACCTAGAATTTCGGAAACGCTTTACACTTGACGCGTTAATGCCCGAATCCTTTGGTCCAAATAATTTAGCTTAATGCTGAAAAGACCTTAAAAATAGTATTTATGATGCAATTATTAGTTCATCATTTAGGGGATAGAAAATGCGCTATTCAGTCCCGTAAATCCTGTCACCGGCATCGCCAAGGCCAGGCAAGATATAGGCGTTCTTATCTAATTCACGGTCAAGCGCGGCTGTAATAATTGGTATATCAGCATGTTTCTTATGAAAATATGAAACGCCTTCAGGTGCTGCCACCAAGCAAACAAACAATATATTTTTTGCTCCATCTCGTTTAAGAAAATCAGCGGCTTGGCTTGCCGAACTCCCTGTGGCAAGCATTGGATCGACAAGAATTATTTGCCTTTCCTCAATCTGTTCAGGAAGTTTCTTGAAATAAGGCTCAGCTAAATGAGTTTCTGTGTTTCGCTGCATTCCAATATAACCAATGGGAGCCTCAGGAAGCGTCGCTGATAAGGCGTCTGCCATCCCATTTCCCGCACGAAGGATTGAAACGATGCAAGGGTAGGGGGAGACTAGCATAGCTTGGGCTGTCTTTTCCATTGGAGTCGTGATTTCTGTTTGAGCGACATTTAGATGGCTGAATACAGGCCAGCTTATTACATGACCAAGTTCTAATAGAGTCTTACGAAATTCTGGCGAAGAGGTGTTTTCATCTCGCAAAATCGCTAGTTTGTGATTTACTATGGGGTGGTCAAGTACAGTTAGAGAATTCATAGAAAATGTTATCCATTTTTTCAATGCGAATATCAAGACGAATAATACATGAAATAATTTTTATCATAGATTAAAAAAAATTTGGTTGTTTAGAAACACAATTGTTGCTTATCTCATCTCATTTTGACAGGTTAGCTTAAAAAACTGGATTTTGTTTTTTTGTGAATAGAGAGTAAAATTGGCTAAATTATATTTTTCCTACTCTGCAATGAATGCAGGTAAATCAACAATCTTATTGCAGGCCTCTCACAATTATCAAGAAAGAGGCATGCATACACTGCTTTTGACTGCCAAACTCGACACCAGAAGTGGACCGGGCGTTATTGCGTCTCGAATTGGTCTTGATGCAAGCGCGTCCACTTTTCGTGAGGATACGGATCTTTTCACCTTAATTAAAACTGCAGATTTAGCGCAAAAACGCTCTTGTGTTTTAGTGGATGAAGCTCAGTTTTTATCTAAAGTTCAAGTGTGGCAATTGGCAGAAGTTGCAGACCAGTTAAATCTGCCTGTCATGTGTTATGGTTTGCGAACAGATTTTCAGGGAAAATTATTTCCTGGCTCAGGTGAATTACTGGCAATAGCAGATGATATCAGAGAAATCAGAACAATTTGCCATTGTGGTAGGAAGGCTACGATGGTGGTAAGACAAACTCAAGATGGCAAGGTAGTTAAAAACGGAGCACAGATTGAAATAGGCGGCAATGACAAGTATATCTCTTTATGCAGAAAACACTGGTCAGAAGCAATGAATAAGGGGGACTTTCAATGAGACCCAAAAATAGGCGTATTAAACAAGAAAATGTTTGCTTGCTTGTTATTGATGTGCAGTTAGATTTTTGTCCGAGTGGTGCGCTAGCCGTAGAGCAGGGAGACCAAGTAGTGCATCCTATAAATGCTCTGATGGAGCTTTTTGATAATATTGTACTAACACAAGACTGGCATCCAGCTGGGCATTCTAGTTTTGCAAGCTCTCATGAAGGGTATGAGCCTTTTTCATCAATTGAAATGCCGTATGGGGAGCAAATTTTATGGCCGGACCATTGCATACAAAATAGCCCTGGCGCTGAATTTCACTTGGATTTAAATATTGGTGCGGCACAAAAGATAATCAGAAAAGGGCATCGCCACGATATTGATAGTTATTCCGCCTTTTTCGAAAATGATGGGAGAACAAAAACGGGTTTGCAAGATTGGCTTGGAGCAAAACAAATTAACAGCCTTTATCTCGTAGGTCTTGCAACAGATTATTGTGTTGCTTATTCAGCACTTGATGCTGCAAAACTTGGATTGGATGTAAATGTGATTCTGCCGGCTTGCCGTGCAATTGACTTAGAAGGCTCTTTAAACCATCAAATGCATAAAATGGCAGATGCTGGTGTGTCATTATTAGAAAAATTTCCTGAATAAGCACATTTTGATTTCTTTTATGTGAAGAGTCATGTAGGACACCGTCTGCAGGTTTTCTCTCGAAAAAGGTTCCCGTCTAATGCCTCAAAAGTTACGTAATATTGCAATTATTGCCCATGTTGATCACGGTAAAACAACACTAATTGATTCTATTATGAAGCAATCTGGTATGTTCCGCGACAATCAGTCTGTTAGTGAACGCCTAATGGATTCGGGTGACCTTGAAAAAGAGAGAGGGATTACAATTCTTGCTAAGCCAACATCTATTCGTTGGCAGGAAGTAAGGATCAATATCATTGATACTCCTGGTCATGCTGATTTTGGTGGTGAGGTTGAGCGCGTTTTGCATATGGCTGATGGCGTTATTTTGCTAACAGACGCCGCAGAAGGGCCAATGCCGCAGACAAAGTTTGTTTTAGGAAAAGCGCTCGCACTTGGTTTACGACCTATTGTGATTATAAATAAGGTCGACAAACCAGACAGTCGTTCAGAAGAGGTGGTAGATGAGGTGTTTGATTTATTTGTTGCTCTTGATGCAAATGAGCAGCAGCTTGAATTTCCGATACTATATGCATCGGGGCGTGATGGATGGTGCGTAAGAGAGCTGAATGATGATCGCGCGTCACTTAAACCCCTTCTAGATTTGATTCTAGCTCATGTTCCATCTCCAAAACAAGATTTAGAAGCTCCTTTCGCAATGCTAGCAACATTGCTTGATTCAGATCAGTTTTTAGGAAGGTGTCTTACAGGAAAGGTCGTTCAAGGAACAGCTAAAATGAATGAGCAAGTAAGAGCGTTAGACTTAGATGGCAATGTTATTGAACAGGGAAGGCTTACCAAACTAATGCATTTTGAGGGTACAAAAAGAGTACCTGTTGACAGAGTGGAAGCAGGAGATATTATTTGCATCGCTGGATTAACCAAAACCTCAGTTGCCGATACAATTTGTAATGCAGAACAAAAACAGCCTCTTCGTTCAACCCCTATTGATCCCCCAACGATGTCTGTTACTATAACGGTTAACGATTCCCCATTTGCTGGACAAGAAGGCAAAAAAGTTACATCAACAATGATAAGACAACGTTTGCTAGCGGAAGCTGAGACAAATGTCGCCATCACATTCTCTGAGAGTGCTAGCAAGGATTCCTTTGAGATTGGTGGCAGGGGGGAGTTACAACTAGGCGTATTAATTGAAACAATGCGCAGAGAAGGTTTTGAGCTTACTGTGTCTCGTCCGAGGGTTTTATATAAGAATGAAAATGGCAAACGTCTAGAGCCTATTGAAGAGGTGATTATCGACGTTGATTCTGAATATGCTAGTACAGTGATTGATTCGTTAAATCGTCGCAAAGCGGAGATGTCGGATATGCGTGAGGTTGGAGCTGGCAAAACAAGATTGACTTTCCTTGCGCCTTCACGGGGCCTTATAGGCTTTCAAAGTAAGTTTCTTACAGATACTCGAGGAACAGGTGTAATCAACCGCCTATTCAATAGTTATGCTGTTTATAAAGGGGATATATCTGGAAGAAGAAATGGTGTCTTAATTTCGAACGATACTGGTCAAGCTGTTGCTTACGCTTTGTTTAATTTACAGGATAGAGGAGATATGTTCGTATCTCATCAGACGCCTGTTTACCAAGGTATGATTGTAGGCGAGCATAATCGTGATAACGACCTTGAAGTAAATGTCTTAAAGGGGAAGAAACTTACAAATGTTCGTGCTTCTGGGACAGATGATGCTGTTTCCCTTTCTCCTCCCCGCAATCTTACCCTTGAAGATATGATGGCTTATTTGAATCAGGACGAATTGCTAGAAGTAACTCCAATGACATTGCGTCTTCGAAAACAGTATCTATTGTCGCATGAAAGAAAGAAAGCGGCGAGAAGCTAAAGAATCCAAGTTCATATTTTGAGATATTGTTAATAGATGGTTATTTTAATGCAATATACATTAAAATGGAGAGCTATATGAAACAGCTAGAATGCGATGAGTGTTTCACTAAATTTCAGTGTGGATCTAATACAGAAAAACCATGTTGGTGTCATAATCTACCAAATCTCCGGATAAATTTTGATTTAGCAGGAAGATGCGTTTGTCCAGATTGCCTTACGCAAGGAAAAGCAAAACAAATTATCAAAATGCGGAAGAAAAAGTCCGCACAACGAAATGCAGATAAGATTGAATTAGCGCACTGATACATAAATTATGTTTGATTATTAAAAATTATCCTTGGCTATTCGAAGGGCAGCAAATACTTCAGCCTCACTAGCGGTCTCTATTCCTAACCTCTTTTTTATTGAGGATGAGGACGTTCGAAGAAAAGGATTTGTTTGTTTCTCCAATTTCAAATTTGTTGGTATCGCAGGGTTGCCTTCGTTAAGTAGGGTTTTTACTTCATTTAATCTATCAGTGAGAAATACATTATCTGTGTCAACGCTTAAAGCAAATTTTCCATTCGCTTGGGTATATTCATGACTACAATAAATTATTGTCTCATCTGGAAGTGCCGAAATCTTTTTCATGCTACGAAACATCATCTCCATATCACCCTCAAAAACTCTTCCACAACCAAGTGAGAACAGTGTGTCGCCTGCAAATAGAATATTTTCTGAAGGGAGATAGAAATTGATCATGTCAAGAGTATGTCCAGGTGTGTGAAGGATTTCAACGGACATATCAGCAAACTGAAAACTATCCCCTTCCTGCAATCCAGTAGATAAATGCGCAATCGGAGAGGCTGAATGTTTGGCAGGCCCGATTACTTCACATTCCCAACGTTCATAAAGCGCATTTATGCCGTCAGTATGGTCCCAATGATGGTGTGTAACCCAAATTTGAGACAGGCTCCACCCTCGTTTATCAAGTGCTTCATTATAAGCTTCCGCCTCTCCTGCGTCTATTGCAACTGTCTGCTGTGTTTGGCTATCGTTGAGAAGAACGCCATAATTGTCAGATAGATACGAGAATTGGACTATCTCTATGCGTGACATGTTTGCTACCAGTTTCCATCATTGGGCATAGATAACCATGGCTCTTGTGGGGGTTGTTTCTCGCCTTCTTGAAGTAGTTCTATCGAAATTCCATCTGGGGATTTGATAAAGGCCATATAACCGTCACGCGGTGGCCGGTTAATAGTAACACCTTTTTTAATTAAATCTTGGCATGTCTGATAAATATCATCCACACGGTATGCGAGATGTCCGAAGGCTCGCCCAATTACATAATTCTCAGGCTCCCAATTGTAAGTAAGCTCTAATTCTGGAGCTCTTGTTTCTTCTGCAGAAACTTTGTCTTTAGGGGCGCACAAAAACACATTAGTAAATTTGCCCTTTTCGGATTCATATCTGCCCAATTCAACGAACCCTAGTTTGTCACAATAAAAATTAAGCGATGTTTCTAAGCTTTTTACTCTTACCATCGTATGAACATAGCGCATAGATAATGTCCTTTGCATGAAATGTAGCCTGTTGGAATTCTAATATAAACATTAGCATATCTGCATTGATTTCATCGTTCAATGGCTTTTAATAAAGACTTTTCTTGCCTTTAGATCAAAAACAGTTTCAGTTACTTCACAATAGAAAAAATCTGAAACAGGAGAAATTAGTTGAAGGAACTCTCTTTATCCGCAAACCTTGGATATCTATTTACCGAATATAGTTTGGTTGATGCCATCGCTCGCTCAGCTGAAGCGGGGTTTAAGGCAGTCGAATGCCAGCGGCCTTACGACGTGCCAGCATCACAAGTGAGGCAAGCCTGTGAAAAAGCTTCTATCCCCTTGCTTGCAATAAATACAGTGAAGGGTGAGCAAGGCCAATTTGGCTTGTCAGCGCTCCCTGATGCAGTGAGACAGGCAAAAAACGCAATAGACAAGGCTATTGAATATGGGGGCGAAGCTGACGCAGCATATATACATCTTGTTTCTGGTATTACGTCTGGAGTGGCTTCCCTAAACACCTTTTGCCACAATATACATTATGCACTTGAAAGGCTTAAAGATACCAAGATGCAGGTGATTATAGAGCCTATTAACACACATTCTGTCCCAGGTTATTTTTTGTCCTCGCCCGAGCTCGCACTTGATGTAGTTAACGAGGTAGATTCAGAAAGGTTAGGCATTATGTTCGACTGTTTTCATATGCATCATATAACAGGTTCAAAAACAGCCCTTCTTGACTCATATTCGTTGCTAAAAAAAGATATCCGCCATATACAATTCGCGGCTTTCCCAGATAGAAATGAGCCTAATAATAATTCGTTTTCCTATCCAGCTTTATTCAATTCGTTTGTCGCAGATGGTTATAATGGATATTTTGGTGCGGAATATAAGCCTGCAGGAAGGACAGAAGACTCTTTGGATTGGATGTGCCAATATAGGTAATAAGCACCATTATGTCGTAAATTGTTTTTTACCGCTATTCTAGTGATGTGAAGAGATGCTATCTGTTAGCCAAGTGGGTGTAAGTCTTTTAGTTAACATCATTAGAGTTGTTGCCCAGGTTACTCGGTAACGCGCGCGTGGTTTTCTTGCTGTTGATGCTTGCCAAACAGCCTCGCTTACAGATGAGGCTGGTAATTGGAACAAGTCTTTCTCAGTGCTTTCAGTTGAAAGGCGTGGTATAAGTTTGTTACGATAGGTAGATTTCTGCCTTGCTCCATGCCAGCTAATCCATTTGTTAAATTGCAGTAGGGCATTATTACGAATTTTTGTGTCAATAGGCCCTGGCTCAATCAGGACTGCATAAACACCAGTTCCATCAAGCTCAAGTCGCATTGTGTCTGTTAAGCCCTCAAGGGCGAATTTGGTTGCTACATAAGCACCTCTGAACTGCATGGCTGCAAAACCAAGAACGGAAGAATTCTGAATAATACGCCCTGAATTCTGGGAAAACATAACAGGTAGTGCTAATCGGGTTAGTGAATGCCAACCAAAAAAATTTGCTTCAAAAATAGCACGAAGTGCATCTGTGGGTATGTCTTCTACAGCTGCTGGAATAGCATAGGCGCCATTATTAAACAGTACATCTAACCTACCATAACTTAGTTTAAGCGCTTTTTTAAATCCGGATTTAATTGTTTCTGGCTTTTCATAATCTATATGAACTGTATCTAGTCCATATTTGATTCTTAAAAACTTAGCATCCTCAATATTTCTGCAGGAAGCGATAACCAGCCAACCTTTTCTTTGGAATTTTAGAGCACAATCAAGTCCTATTCCGCTTGAACAGCCGGTTATTAATATTACGCTTCTCATTTTTGTTCTTTTCATCGTATATAAAAGGCAAGCATCAAAATCTTATAATTCAGGTTTTCTCTGTTTAAAGAAGATTTTTTCTGAATAATGTGTGAATTTAGTATTACCAGCTGTTTCTATTTGAAAGTGTGATTTGAGTATTTGTATACATAATATCATAATAGGTACGACAGGCAGGAAATAATTTATGCACTTTGATAAAATACATAACCGCATTGGTACTAATTCAGACAAATGGGATTCATTGCCTCACTTATATGGTTTGTCGCCAGATGAAGCAATTCCAATGTGGGTAGCAGATATGGATTTTGAGGCACCGAAGGCAGTCACAAATTGTATTCGAAAAATTGCAGATCAAGGTATTTATGGCTATTCTCGGGAAGATGATAAATACAGACAGGCCATTTGCAGTTGGATGCAACGAAGACATCAATGGCAAATTCAACCAGATTCACTTCTGTCTGCTCACGGCATTGTAAATGCTATTGCTCTTGCCATTCAGGCTTATACACAGCCAGGAGAAGGTGTTATTATATTTTCCCCTGTTTACCATGCCTTCGCAAGGGTAATTGAGGCTTCTGGAAGAAGCCTAGTCGAGTCTCCGTTGGTAAAAGATACAAAAGGAAAATATAAAATGGATTTAGAAGCTACGGCAAAGCTTCTCAAAGGAAACGAGAAAATACTTATTTTATGCTCGCCGCATAATCCTGGAGGGCGAGTGTGGAATCTTAAAGAATTGGAGTTTGTAGCGGAATTTGCGGAAAGACATAATCTATTGGTTATCTCGGACGAGATACATCACGATTTGGTGTATGACGGGTATACTCACATCCCCTTTGAAAAAGCAGTTCCATCAGCGCGACCTTATCTTGTAACGCTTACCTCAACAACCAAAACATTCAATATTGCAGGCATGCACACTGGAAGTGTAATTATATCCGACGAAAAACTTCGCCATCAGTTTAAAAAAATCCTTGGGGCATTGGCAATAACGCCCAGTAGTTTTGGCGTTGCGATGACCACGGCTGCTTATAATGGTGGTGAAAAATGGCTTGATGATCTGATGATTTATCTTACTCACAACAAAGCTTTGTTTGATTCACGAATAAATGAGATCGATGGTTTAGTCTCTATGCCGCTTGAGTCTACTTATTTATGTTGGGTTGATTATAGAGCATTAAACATGAGCTTGCCTGATTATAAAAATAACATTGAAAAACATTCTAAGGTTGCGGCCAGTTACGGAAATGCGTTTGGAACTGGTGGTGAAGGGTACCTAAGATTTAATATTGCTATGCCAAAGCAAGTTTTAGATTCGGCTTTGGACAGACTGCAGGCAGCTTTCGCAAGCGTGCAGTCCTCTTAACGCTAGAATTCTAACTTTCTTATTTTATTGATTAAAATTTCCCCAAAATAATCATTTTGTTTATTACTAAAAAAGTTGTAAAAAAATAATTATATTTTAAAAAACTCTATCTAATTGATGGTTTATGTCTGGATGATATTTAAGCAGGAAAAACTGCAGAAAAATAAGAAAAAATCAGATTTTTATATTTGACATAATTCGTAATCAGAACTATAAACCGCTTCTCGCTTTGATTTGAAAAAGCGATATTGGAGTGTAAACTTCGGCTATTTGACATTGTAAGAGATAGGAAGGGATTCGCGGGCGGCGATGACTGATTTAAGCGTAATCGTTTTTGTCATAATCGTCTGCTTAAGTGAATCTTGGAATAAATGAAAATTCATTGCTTCATTTTTTGAAGTAATGGATAGCTTTGGAAAAGACTAACATAAGTGGGCTTTAGGAATATGGCATTTTTTTGCGCATATTCAGTTTAACTTAAGAGTTTGATCCTGGCTCAGAACGAACGCTGGCGGCATGCTTAACACATGCAAGTCGAACGCTATTTATAGAGTGGCGCACGGGTGAGTAACGCGTGGGTAACTGCCCTTCTGAGTGGGATAACGTTTGGAAACGAACGCTAATACCACATACGCCCTACGGGGGAAAGGTCCGCCGCAGAAGGAGGTGCCCGCGTCCGATTAGCTTGTTGGTGAGGTAATGGCTCACCAAGGCGACGATCGGTAGCTGGTCTGAGAGGATGATCAGCCACACTGGGACTGAGACACGGCCCAGACTCCTACGGGAGGCAGCAGTGGGGAATATTGGACAATGGGGGCAACCCTGATCCAGCAAT
>PYIJ01371888.1_pt1 | contig 11782 bp, 10 predicted proteins | sample 3578051 | NCBI WGS metagenome assembly PYIJ01 (sample SAMN08408021, study PRJNA431606) | Marine metagenome isolate SA_KN192-05_S13_5m, whole genome shotgun... | biome: marine; feature: oceanic pelagic zone; material: water; isolation source: surface water sample, 0.2-0.8 um fraction ... | reverse complement strand
GCTTTTGTTGAAAGCTGACAATTAATAACCTTGGTCACGAAAGAGGTTATATGTCGATTGATAATGTAAAAGTAAGTATAGGTAATTCAGAAATAGCTTTTGAAACAGGAAAGTTAGCCCTTCAAGCTCCTGGCTCTGTTGTTGTTACTTCTGGAGATACCAATGTATTAGTAACAACTGTTTCTAATACATCAGTAAGAGATGGAATTGACTTTTTTCCTTTAACTGTTGATGTTGAGGAGAGAATGTATTCAGCTGGAAAAATCCCTGGTGGATTTTTGTAAACATCTATTCTTATATCATCATCATTAAGGCTTAGATCTTCGGAGTCTTCAATTAAAGGGATAACATCTACACCAGCAAAACTAGTATGTCTTCTTTTGTTGCTATCAAAAGGACTAATCCTAACCAAACGATGGACTCCCCTTTCACTTTCTAAATTTGCATAGGCTCTAAAATTTTCTACTCTTATGGAGGCTGATTTAATTCCAGCCTCTTCGCCAGATGAAATTTCTTCGATTTCATAATTCATTTTTTTATCATCTAAATATCTTGTATACATCCTAAGTAGCATTTCAGCCCAATCATGCGCATCAACACCGCCAGCACCTGCATTAACAGTTAATACAGCTGAATGATCATCGAACTCACTTGAATACAAAGATTCTTCCTCTAAGTCGACAATTTTTTGTTCCACTTCATCAAATTGAGGTTTTATTTCTTCTAATTCAGATGGATTGTCTTTGCTCAATTCAGTCAATTCTTCAAGGTCTTTAATTTCACTATCTAAAACATTTAATAAATTTATAACTTTTTCTATATTTGATGCACTCTTAACAATATTTTGTGCATTAGAATTTTGTGACCAAAAATTTTCTTCAGAGATTATTTTATTAAGATTTAGAAGTTCTTCTTTTTTATTCTCAAAGTCAAAGATACTCCTTGGCAGAAGAAAGCCTTTTTTGAAATAATACTAATTTATTTGTGAGCTCTTTAAACATTTATCTACCATTCCGCATTTTTTATATTTTAATCCTGAGCCACAGTGGCAAGGATCATTTCTTCCTATCTTGTCTTTCCCGTCAAAATTTATTTTTTTAGATTCTTTTTTTTCAACCTTTTTATTATCATTTGAGACTTTTTCAAAGTTTAATAAAAGTCTAACAACAGATAATTTTACATTATCTATTAATTCTTCAAATAAATCATATCCTTCTTTTTGATATTCAACCAGAGGATCTCTTTGTCCCATTGCTCTAAGACCAATTCCTGATCTTAAATAATCCATCTCCGATAAATGATTCTTCCAAGATTGATCTATAAAAGAAAGGGAGCCTATTCGGGCTAAATTCATAAAATTTTCTTTGTCGGATTCAAAATTTTTCAAATATATATTCTCGAGTGACATCCTGATGTCCAAATCATCATTTACCTCTTGATTTTTTAACAACTGTTTTTTTACATTGTCAGATAAAAGAATACTTAATTCATCATCAACATAATTTCTAAACTCATCAAGACTCTCATATTGTGTCTTATAACTCTCTATATTATTTTGTACATCTTCAATAACATCATCTCTCCATTCAAATATTAAATCTTCAATATTTTCTGATCTTAAGAGCTGTCTTCTCCATCTGTATATAACATCTCTTTGCTGATTAAGTACCTGATCAAATTTAAGTACATTTTTCCTTATTTCAAAGTTTAAGGATTCAACTTGCGCTTGAGCTCTTTCAATACTTTTTGTGACCATATTTTGCTCAATTTTTTCTTCATCTGGTAAATTTAACTTATCCATTATTGACTGAATACGTTCACCCTGAAACCGTCTCATTAATTCGTCTTCCAGGCTGATATAAAATCTGGACTCTCCAGGATCACCCTGTCTTCCTGATCTTCCTCTTAATTGGTTGTCAATTCTTCTTGACTCATGACGTTCCGTCCCGATTACATACAATCCTCCTAAATCTTTAACTTTTTCTTTCTCATCATTTATTGAAGAATCGTAATCTTTTGTTAATTGCTCAATGTATTCCTGATCGTCTTCTTTATTTTCTTTTTCTGCATGAGCGTTAGCCATAAATTCGCTATTTCCACCAAGCTTTATATCCACACCTCTGCCTGCCATGTTTGTAGCAACAGTCACAGATTTAAGACGTCCAGCTTGTGCAATAATTGAAGCTTCCTCTAAATGATTTTTTGCATTTAATACAGAATGCTTAATACTATTTTTTGTAAGTTCTTTAGAAATTTCTTCGGATGAATCTACAGAAACCGTACCTAATAATACGGGCTGTCCCGATTCATGACGCTCCTTGATATCTTGAACAACAGCATTTAATTTTGCTTGTCTTGTCTTAAAGACAGTATCTTGATTGTCATTTCTTGCAATAGGTAGATTTGTTGGAATCTCAACTACTTCAAGATTATAAATTTGAATTAATTCATCTTCTTCTGTTTTAGCTGTTCCAGTCATCCCAGAGAGATTTTCATACATCCTAAAGTAATTTTGATAAGTAATCGATGCTAACGTTTGATTTTCATCCTGAATCCTCAGATTTTCTTTGGCTTCAATGGCTTGATGAAGTCCATCAGAATACCTCCTGCCTTCTAATACACGTCCTGTAAATTCGTCTACTATTTTTACCTGACCATCAGTATTAATATAATCTACATCTTTTTTATATATTTCTTTTGCTCTTAAAGAAGCGGTTAAATAATGAATAAAGTTAGTTGCTGTATTTTCATACAAGTTATCAACACCTAATTTTTGTTCTATAAACTCAATACCATCTTCAGTTGGATGGATTTGTTTTTTTGACTCATCAACTTCATAATGAATATCTTTTTTCATTTGCTTAACAAGCTTTGAAAATTGTAGATACCATTTTGTAGATTCTTCTACTCTGCCAGAAATAATTAGCGGAGTTCTTGCTTCATCAACTAAGATAGAATCAACTTCATCAATAACAGCATAGAAAAGGTCACCTTGAGTTAATTGATCCGAAGTTTGGGCCATATTGTCTCTAAGATAATCAAATCCAAATTCATTGTTTGTTCCATAGACGATGTCTTTTTTATATTCTAAAACTTTTTCTTTGTATTCTTGACCTGAGAAGATAAGACCGACTTCTAAACCTAAAAAGTTATAAATTGGGCTCATCCATTCTGCGTCTCTTTTTGATAAGTAATCATTTACGGTTACAACATGTACACCCTTCTGATGAAGAGCCATAAATGAAATAGGAAGTGTTGAAACTAAGGTTTTTCCTTCACCAGTTTTCATTTCGGCAATTTTATTTCTTAGTAATACCATCCCACCAAAAAGTTGGACATCATAATGACGTTGTCCTATTGTTCTTTTTGATGCTTCTCTGACAAGGGAGAATGCTTCAACCTCATGTTCAAATTTATTTTCTGAATTAAGTTTTGTTTTTAATTCTTGAAAGGTATCTTTTATTTCCTGATCTGTAAGTTTTTCAGTTTCAGGTTCCCTTAAATTTATTAACTCAACTTTTTTATTTAATTCTTGAGCAAGTTTTCCACTTCCAACAGATAAGACTTTTTTAAAAATACTCAAATTTAGCTAGTGCCATGCTCCCAGGAGTCGAGATAATCAATTTGCTCTTTGGTGAGTATTTCAAGCTCTCCACCCATGAGTTCCAGTTTTGTTGCAGCAATTTTTAAATCTACTTCACTTGGAAGAGTATAAACTTTTGGTTCTAGTTCCTTATAATTATCTTTAATCCATTCAGCAGCCAGTGCTTGATTTGCAAATGACATATCCATTACAGATGCTGGATGACCTGTTGCAGCTGCTAAGTTGACAAGCCTTCCTTCTGCCAAGACCAATATCTCTTTCCCATTATATTTATAGCTTTCAACATGTTCTCTAACCCTATCAACTTGTGAACTATTTTCTTTAAGGGCATTTAAGTTAATTTCGACATCAAAGTGTCCTGCATTAGCTAAAGCAACTCCATCTTTCATTACATCAAAGTGTTGTTTATCAAGAGCATGCATATTGCCCGTTACAGATACAATTACATCTGCAATTTTTGCTGCATTTATACTTGTTTTAACTTCGTATCCATGCATAAGCGCTTCTAAAGCACGAACTGAATTTGGTTCTACAATCGTAACTTTTGCACCCATTCCATACGCTCTTTCTGCAACCCCTTTTCCACAATCACCAAAACCTATAACAACGACATCCAAGCCTGCAATCAATAAATCGGTAGCTCTTACTACACCATCCATTGCACTTTGACCAGTTCCAAATCTGTTATCAAATAAATGCTTAGTGTCTGAATCATTCACTGCAACGACTGGAAATCTAAGTTTGTTATTTTTTTCCATTGATTTGAGTCTTATTACTCCTGTTGTTGTTTCTTCCATTGAGCCCATTACGGGTATATCAGATCTCTCAGTGTGTAATAATGAAACTAAATCTGCTCCATCATCCATTGTTATGTCAGGTTTCGTATCTAAAACAGAATTAAGGTGTTTGAAAAAATCATCATTAGATACTCCATGTACAGCATGAACTTCTACATCATTTTCAGAGAGATATGCTGCAACTGAGTCTTTTGTAGATAATGGGTTTGAAGCACATAATGAAACATTTGCTCCAGCAGACTTTAAAGTAAGCATTAAATTAGCAGTTTCCTTTGTTACGTGCATACAAGCACCTATGTTTAAACCTTCTAATGGTTTGTTTTTCATAAAGTCTGATTTTATTTCATCAAGAACTTTCATCTGCCTTGCTGCCCAGTCAACTTCTTGTTGGCCAACATTTGCAAGTTTAATATCTTTAATTGTTGACATTATCCTCCTAGTAAATCTTTTAATTTTTCAATTGTTTCAATGTTTTCAGGATCAATAGAAAGCTTGTTTGCTAAATTTAAACTAACTAAATCACCTAGTAATACTAACTCCAATAGGGTTTTTAGTGTATTTTCTTGATTATCTAAATTTACTTCAAGTACCTTTACTTTGTCGCCAATTAAATCTTTTGTGAATTCAAATCTTTTTTGAATTTGAGTATGTTCATTTTTATCTCTCAACAAAATTACTATAAAGTTATTTTTACTTCCATCTTTATCTGCATCCCAAGAAAGAATTTCATTATGATGAACTTCTGGCAAATTACCTACAAAAGCCTTGGATTTTGAATTTTCATTGATTTGAGTTTTCCAACGAGATGATACAACTTTGGACATATCAGTACCTGCATAGAGAACAACAGTTTTATTATTAATTGATTCACTAATTTCTAAGGAAAGTTTATTTATTTCTGATTCATCATTCATCCCAGATAAAGTCTCTAAATATTGACTAACTTCCTGAAGTTGAGAAACAAAATTTGACCCATCTAAGAAATCTAATATTTTTAAGACAGCTAATGTAAGATATCCAAAAGCCGCTCTTGGTTGCAATCCACCTGGAATTTTGATAAAAACTTTATCTTGTTTTTTCGCAATATCTATCAACTTTCCACCGCTTGAAATAGCAATCCAATCCAAGTTGTTTTCAATAGCATCTGATATACCCGACAATGTTTCTTCGGTGTTCCCAGAATAAGAAATGAATAAGCAGAGAGGTCGTAAATTGATAATTTGTTTTGGTATTGAATAGTCTTTGCGAACAATAATGTTCTTATTGGATATTTCATCAGATAAGACTTTCATAACATCACCTGCGACACCGGAACCACCCATTCCCATGATTAAAAGATTTTCGTGAGAGAAGTTTTCTAAATTACTTGAAAATTCAAGCTTGGATATTATTTGATTTTTAAGATCGAAAGCAACATTTATCATTTATAAACTTATTATATTTGAAATTTTAGTTATAAGGTTCTCTAAAGTTTTTTGATCTACGGCTTCAGCATTTAGTCTAAGCATTGGTTCGGTGTTCGATCCTCTGACATTGAACCAAAAATTATCAGAAAAATATGATATACCATCTAATTTATCAAAATTGCCTTCAAATGAATTTTCAATCTTATCAAGGCTCATTCCAACATCATTTACAGTGTAATTTATCTCACCAGAGGAGGGCATAAAGTCATACTTCTCTATGAGTTCTCCACTTTTGATATTTTTTTCAGATAAAATCTTTAAAAATATAAGTAATGTCAATATCCCTGAGTCAGCATAAAAATTTTCTCTTAAGTAGAAGTGAGCACTATGTTCTCCACCAAAATCTGCATCGTTATCTCTCATAATTTTCTTGATGTAAGAGTGGCCAACTTTAGATCTTATTGTCTGAACACCTTTACTTTTTAAATATTCAACTATAGAAGGTTGGACGTTAACGTTATGTACTACTTTTATTTCTGTTTGTTTCTCAAGCAACCAATCAGAAATTAAGCAGGTCATTAAACTTCCACTAATTAAATTTCCTTTATCATCAATAAAAACTGACCTGTCTGCATCTCCATCAAATGCAACTCCGAAATCAAGATTGTTTGATAAAACTTTAGCTTTAAGATCTGAAAGATTATTTTCATCTGATGGATCAGCTGGATGATTAGGGAAATTACCATCTACATCCATATATAAGCCTTCATAATTTAATTTATAAGTTTTTGACAGATCTTCAATAATTGAACCAAGTACACCATTCCCTCCATCTATACAAAATTTCACTGTTTCACTAATTTCTGATGTATCTACTATCTTTTTAAAATGTTCTAAATATAAATCAATCATATTCTTTTTTGGCGGGAAATCTAAAACTTTAAATTCTTCATTAAAATCTTCAGCAAGTTTTTTTATTTCTCTCAGTCCTGTCTCTTGACCGATTGCAATCGCACCATTATTACAAAATTTAAATCCCGTATACTGTTTTGGATTATGAGATGCTGTAATAATTAAACCAGGCAAATTTTTTATACCTGATAATGTGTAAACAACATCTGTAGGAACCGTTCCAACATACAGAACTTTTTTATTCATATTTTGAATACCTGAACTTACTGCAGTGAACATTTCTTCATTTGATATTCGTCCATCATGTCCGACAATTATTTCATCTGAATCTACATATGAAGCAAAAGCTGCACCTACTTTAAAGGCTATTTCAGGAGTAATTGATTCATTAAATACTCCCCTTACATCGTAAGCCTTAAAAATTAAATCTAGTTTATTTTCATCCACTCCATATGTATTGTAATGTTTATGAAAACGAACAACATGATAAATAATTTTTCAGTTGTAATACCAGTTTTTAATGAAGAGGAAATTTTTTTAAATTCTGCAAAAAAAATCTACAATATCTGTAATGAAGTTGATAAACCATTTGAAATTATTTTTTCGGAAAATGGATCGACCGACAATACAGTGAATTTAATACAAAATTTTATAAATGATAAAGACAACTGTTTCATGATTAGAAATGAGGTAGCAAATTATGGACTTGCCCTTAAAAATGGATTTAAAAATGCCAAAAACGACCTTATTATTTCATTTGATATAGATTATTTTTCACAAAAATTTCTTGAACAATCTCTTAAATTGAGTGATGAATTCGTTGGTATAATTGCCTCTAAAAGAATGAGTGAATCAGAAGATGAAAGGACAATTGTTCGAAAACTTGCAACATCAACCTTTGTATTGATATTAAAGTTTTTATTCCAAACCTCACTGAGTGATACTCATGGAATGAAAGCGATTAGAAGAGATAACATACAAAAAGAAATTAACAATGTCATATCTACACAAGATATTTTTGATACTGAACTTTTAATTAGGATAGAAAAGTCAGGATTCAGGATTCAGGAAGTTCCTGCAAAAGTTAATGAGATAAGACCAAGTGTTTCTGTTATTTTTACAAGGATCCCAAGAACTCTTAAGAGTTTATTTAAATTAAGATATCAATTATTTAAAGAGTCTTTAAAAACAAATAATTTATAGATTATATATTTTATTGGAAGAATAAATCCATGTATTAATATTGTTGCTATCAAAAATTGAATTTCATTGTTTTGAATTGATGGCCTAATTAAATCGATCAAGAACCAAATAAATAAAGGGATAATTAAATTAATTAAATTTGTAGCTACAAATTTTATAAATTCTTTAAAGCCACCATCATTAATCGATAGTTTAAAAATAATTTTTCTAGATAAAAAGTATGAAATTACAACACCAATTGAAAATGCAAAAATGTTTGTTAAATAAGTTCTCAACGGCACTTGAATTGCAAAAAAAACATAAAATTGAAATACATAAGTTATTCCTAACCCAAAGGTTAAGTTTATTGCGCCGACTACATAGGTTCTAAATAATTGAGAATAAGTTGAGTCCCCCGTTACTAATTTGAAATTTTTAAGTTTTTTTAACATTTTGTTTTAATCTAATAAAAATTATTAATGACAAGAGTAACGAAAATATTGAAAAATAGAAGCTATTTTTCTCTACGATTGTTTTTTCAAATGTAATCTCCACATATTTATTATCTGGAATAACTGACATAAATGAAGGTGATGTTCTAAAGGGTCCTTTACCATTAGTAATTTTCCAATTTGGAAAGTAAGAAACTTTAATTAAATGTAATTCTCCAGGACTATCTGTAAAAAAAGAAATTTTATTATTCGTTATATTTAAGTCGGTAATTTGCAAATCATTCTTTTTTGATGACACTATATTCATTCCATTACTGACCTCTATTACTCTTTTTTTGTCAAGCTCATCAAAGCTTTCATAAGCTTTGTCAAAAAAATTATTAATATCTGTATCTCGAAGAATCGAGCTTAAAATTCCATCCTGCGTACTGGCTTTTGAAAAGATTTTTATATCTTGATAAATTAATTCAACTTTAGAAGAGTTTACTTTAAAAACTGAAAATGGTTCTGATGAGAAAAGTAAAATAAGCTTTTCAGAATCCATTGCCTTGCTCTCAATTTCTTCTGTGTATGAAATAAAATAATCTACTCCAAGGTGATTAAGGTGCTCGACGCCTTGATCAAATTGATTATTGATGTAAGACAATCCACCAACGGGATTTGATGGTCTTTTTGCTAGACCAGACACTGAAATAAAGTGAAATGGAGTTGTAATACTTGAGTCAAAATATAAACCTTCCATACTTGTATGTTCAGTAAAATATGGAATAGTCATTAAAGTCATTGGGGTACCATATTTATTCATGTCGGAATTTGGCTCCCACATAATTCTTCCCGGTTCTAAATCAGCTAGTTTAGAGTAAAGATTTTCAATTTGAGTCCAGTCATTTTTACCTTCATAACCAGTGAAATTCCAATTAAGCCAATGTGGAAGGAAAGATACTGTAGAAAAAATAATTGATACAAGGAGTAGGTTAATTTGGATTTCAACATTTTTTAAATTCAAAATTGCAAAGATACTTATCAAAAAAATAATTGGAATATAAAGGTTTAAATAAGATTCATTGCTTGACCACCTATCATAAAAAATATATAGACAGTAGATAGTTCCAATTAAAAATAGAATTGTTAAAATATGTATTCCTTGTTGATAAAGATTTAAATCCTCAACAAAAATTTCAATTACTTTAAACATTATAAAAATAATTCCAAGATTGAAAAAAGGGACTAATCTTCCATTCCAAAGGGCGCCTTCTGGTACAAAAAAGTAAAGAAGAATTGATGAGATAACAAGATAAAGTTCAAATAAGTTTAGAGACTTATATTTAATTAAATCTTTAGACTTTGCAATCATTAATGCAAGGCATATAAAAATTCCTGGAAGAATATCTTCTTTAATCAAATCTCCTAATTGCGTAAATGGGGTGTAGCTCATATTTGTTGTAAATTCTAAATTCATAAATAAAGAGATAAACCATCTTGAAACAAGTGCCAAAAATATTGTGATAGAGAGTATTTTTTGATTTATGTTCTCTTTTTTAAATAACCAATAAAATCCATAATTCGGAATATAAATAATAAAAGGAATTAAATGTGATAGAAGACAAAGAGAAAGGAAGATTGAACTAATCGAAAATCTGAATTTATTATTTGATTTAATTAAATAAAAGATAGCTAAATTTCCAAATGCTAATGAATAAGCGAAAGAAAATTGTCCAGCTAAAGTTGATGCTAAATTTCCACCATAAATTGTAAATGATTCTGTAAATACATAAAATAAGCCTGCGGTAGCACCTATAGAAGATAATTTATTTGAGTCTTTTCTGAATAATTTCTCTAATGAATAAACCACCAAAATTGTAGAAATCACAACCATTAATTTAAAGGCAACCCCAAAAGGAAAAATTACATCTAAGAAAAATGTAATAATTGCTGGTAACGGAAAATAGAAATAATATAGAGGATATCCAGCAAACCAGTCATTTGACCATCCACTAATCTGAAAGTTTGGCATGAAGTCTTTAATAAAGGTATCAATTGCAACAATATGTGCTCCCATATCCCCACCCGTAGGTGTATTGTTTAGGAATACTAAATCAATTCTTAAAAACAAAATTAGAACAATTAAATAAAATAATTTTTGTGAAATATCGGAATTTATGTTTTTACTAATTGATTTCATTTAAAATTTTTCCAAGATATTTTGTATTTCTTTTTCCATTTTCTGACCATTCAGCATACCAATATGGACCATGAGGGCAACTGTTACATGACTCCCGCCCACACTTAATAGACTTTTTTCTATAAGATATTTTTTGTTCATTAATTGTTGTACCAAGTTTATTATCAATTAAAATTCTCAATCTTTTCAGATCTGATTCACCTAATTCAGAGATTGCTTCTAGAATTTCTCTATCTACCATTATTAAAATGTTAATGGAATATTGGTAAGAGTAACTAAGTATGAAAAAAATTGTTTATTTATCTGGTGGAATTGGTGGAGCAAAGCTTGCTAAAGGTTTTTACAATTTAAATGATATTGACTTAACAATCATCGTAAATACAGGTGACGACGAAACCATACATGGAGTACGACTATCACCCGATATTGATTCCGTAATTTACGCGTTAGCTGGAATTGAGGGTCAGTTTGGATGGGGACAAAAAAATGACACTTTTTCAGTTAACGAAGAATATAAAAAATATATTCCACAAGAATTTAATCTCGGTGATAAAGATCTTGCTTTAAATCTATTTAGAAATCAACTATTTTCGCAGGGAAAGTCTTTAACTCAGATAACAAATATCATTACAGATAAGTTTGATTTAAATTGTAAAATTTTGCCAATGTCTGATAATTTAGTAAGTACGAAAATTAAAACCTCAAATGGTAAATTATTAGACTTCCAAGAATATTTTGTTGAATTAAAATCTGAACCGGAAATTAGTGACGTTATATATTCAGAATCTGAAAAAGCAGATATAACAATGGAAGTATCAAATGCATTAGATCAAGCTGACAAAATAGTTGTAGGTCCCTCAAATCCTATATTGTCTATCGGCCCAATTCTTGCAATTCAAAATTTGAAAGAAAAATTAACAAATAATAGTTCAACATATGTTGTGAGTCCATTTATTGAAAATAAAGCTATTAAAGGCCCTTCTAAGAAAAATTTTGAAGATCTTGGTTATAAGAGTGATATAACTGGAATTAAAGAATTTTATGACAATATCGGCAATTACTACATAGTCCAATCAGGTGATACAGATAAAGCTGAAAATACAATTGAAAACAATATATTATTTAAGTCCACAGAAGATTCAACTAATTTAGCAAGGTATATTGTTGATCATGAATAATATAACAATCATTCCAATAAAAAATCTACCTGAGTTTGAACCTAAGCATGATTTAGCAGATGAGATAAT
>PYIJ01091229.1_pt1 | contig 11789 bp, 12 predicted proteins | sample 3578051 | NCBI WGS metagenome assembly PYIJ01 (sample SAMN08408021, study PRJNA431606) | Marine metagenome isolate SA_KN192-05_S13_5m, whole genome shotgun... | biome: marine; feature: oceanic pelagic zone; material: water; isolation source: surface water sample, 0.2-0.8 um fraction ... | reverse complement strand
CTTTTTTGACGACCCTGACCCTAAGAACAACACATATGGTCAGCTAACTTATTCTACTAGTGGGCTTCCGACAGGTCTAAAAATTAACGACGCGGGAAGAGTAACGGGTCGATTAGAAGAGGGAACATATACTTTTACAGTAACAGCAACAGACGGAGGTAACCTTTCAACACAACAAACATTTACAATTGTCGTTGGTAAACCTGGAAAACCAGGTGAAGAAAAACCTGCTCCTATACGAGTTACCCCTAAAACTTTTGATGATGCTGTAGCAAATAAAGTAGTTGTTTTCCAAGAAGCACCCGAACAAGTAGAATTCAATATGGAAACTTTAGACGTAGGAAGTTCTTTAGAGTCCATTGTTAAAGAATATTCTTTTAATGGCGGCATGAAGGTTATTGACGTTGCTGTTGAAGATTTAAATATTGATCAAAGTGGGCGTATTGGAGTTCAAGAAGATACAATTTTAGGTTTTGCGATCGGCGATGATTATAGATTAAGTGTGAAACAATATACCGGAACTTTAGAAGACGGCTCTTCATTGCCAGAGTGGGTAAAAGTAGACCCATCTACTGGACAAACTCTGGTGCAATTCCCTGATGGTGTGAATTCCATTGATGTCAAAGTCATAGCCATTGATAAGGATAATACTACAAGAGAAATTAATGTAACTTTAGATAAGGGCGCTGTAAGCCAAGATAAATCACTTAAGCGAGACTTAAAACCTTTTGTAGATCGAAGCCAATCATTGAAGACAGAAGTTGTGGTAGATGATAAAGGTCAAGTTATTCTTGGTGCATCTGACGGTGAATCAAATGATGCTAATCGTTCTGCTAATCTCAATGGCACTAATTTATTAAATTCTGAAAATGAGAATTCAAGCGATGAGTCACAGTCGTCAAATATAGACAATGATTTAGAATCTTCTGCAGCCATGAAATTAGCATCAGTGGCAAGAGAAGGAAATTCTGTCAAAGTCAAAATCGATGATGGTAACAGTAACAACGTTACTCAGTACAGCCTCAAAATGGCAAATCAAGATGACAACCCTCGAGCTGGGCAAATACCTAATTGGGTACAAATTGATCCTCAAACTGGTGAAATTGAAGCCCAACCTCCAGAAAATGTCGATAGTATTTCACTGCAAATTTTAGCCGAAGATGACGATGGTACTGTTAGAACACTGGATATAGATGTCGATTTTACCTCAGATGACTTGTCTTTGAATACTGACCAACCTAATTCTGATGAAAAAATTGTGGAGTTTGCTTCCCTTCAGGATCAAATCAATTTAGAATTTGAGGGGTATGAAAATTATGGCGACAAATTTACAAAAGCCTCTAGTTAGTCTTTTTACATTTTTATATTTTTTTTCAATCCCAGCTTATTCGCAAGATAGAGAGTCAAGGGCATTAGTTGTTGCATCCCAAGAAGCTGTCTTGTCTAGTGAGCTGGCAGCACGAATTGAAAATATCGCTGTCAAAGAAATGCAAAGGTTTAAAAAAGGCGACTTATTAATCCAGTTTGATTGTAGTTTATATGAGGCTCAAAAAGATGTTGTTAGTGCAAACGCTAATAGCGCCTTAATTAAACTAAAAAGTGATGAGCAAATGTTGCAAATGCGATCCATTGGTAAATATGAATTAGAGCTATCAATATCAGAATATGAAAAGGCAAAATCTGAATTATTGATTGCCGAACTCAATGTTGAAAGATGTCAAATCAAAGCACCTTTTGATGGGGCCGTAGAAGAAGTTGTAGTGAACACTTATGAGACAATCCAACCCCAAGTAGAATTAATGAAAATCATACAAACAGATGTCTTAGAGTTAGAAATGGTAGTCTCCAGTGAATGGATTTCATGGTTAGAAATCGGCCACCCCATTAAAGTCTACATAGATGAAATTCAAAAAGAATTTAATGCCTCTATAAGTGGCATCGGAGCGAATGTTGATGCCGTGAGTCAGACTATCCAATTAAAAGGTACGATTACTGATACAAGTCCTGCCCTTCTTCCTGGAATGAGTGGTCGCGTTGTATTTTGAGCCAAGAACAATTAAATCGTTTATCTAGAATATTTTCCTTTGAGAAAAAGTTAAGGGAAGCCCAATCATTTGTTGAAATAAGATATACAGTTACCAACGAACTTCGAAGCATTACACCTTTTATGTATGCTTTTTTTGGCGCCTGGGTTAACCCTAGTAAATTTAAAATAGAAGCTATTTCCGATATTGCAGTAGTTGAACAAACCTCCGCTACAACAACCCTAGCTCAAAAGATAATCCGTCAAAAGCTTAAAGAAGGTTCTCCTGAAACTCACACCTTTACCCTTAGTAAAAAAGACCTTATCCCAGCGCGCGATGAAAATCCTCTACCAGACCAGTTTTTATGGGTGCCCTGTTTGTCTACTCAAAAAGGCCCACAGGCTATTTTATTGTTGGTTCGAGACGAAGAATGGAGCGAACAAGAAATAGAATATATCAGACACTTGAGTAATTCCATAGGTCATGCTATGGGATCTTTAAAAGAAAATAATTTTTTTGAAACTGCAGCAAAGATAATAAAAAAAACTTGGTTTCAGTTTATTGTATTTGCAGGAATTACAGCGAGTATGTTTTATCCAGTTTCGTTGTCAACAATAGGCCAAGCTGAAATTGTCCCCAAAGATCCTAATGTTATAAATGCGCCTATTGATGGCGTCATCAAAGATGTTTTTGTTGAAAATAACGACGAAGTCTCTTTGAATATCCCTCTTATCTCTTTTGAAAAAACCCAGCTTCAAAATGATTATGATTTGGCAGAGCAAGAGTTACGCGTGATTGAAACAGAACTTTTGCAAGCACAACAATCCTCATTTCAAAGTAAAGCGGATAAAGCGCTATTAAATCAATTAGAGACAAAAATAAAATTAGCTCAAGAAAATGTTAATTATAAAAAGATACTCTTAGAGAGGTCTACGATATCTTCACCTGCTCAGGGCATAGCGGTTGTCAAAAATAAGTCCCTCTTGTTAGGCAAACCATTTAATATTGGAGAGACAATCATGGTGGTAGCTGATCCCGCTGATGTATCAGTAGAAATTCTAATGCCTGTCAAAGATTCCATTACCATCAAAAAAGATGCAAGAATTAACGTTTTTTTAGACTCTGATCCTATGAATGTATTAAAAGCCAAAGTTACAAAATTTTCCTACGAACCTGAGATCACGTCAGAAAATTTACTGGCCTACAGAGTAACGGCCCAACTTTTAGATTTGAACAACTCTCCTAGAATTGGACTTCGAGGCTCAGCTAAAATTTTTGGCAAAGAAGTAAAACTTTTTTTCTATCTTTTTAGAAAACCAATAATTTTCGTAAGACAGACTTTTGGTTTATAGATGATAACACCTTCCATTAGGCAAAATTTACAGCTCCTTCCAGGAACGCCCGCAGAAGATGGCTCACCTTCTTGGCTGCTTTACGATAACTTAAGGAATAAATACTTTACCTTAGGTGTTAACGCTTTTCGAATGTTAAAACACTGGGTTGCAGGTATGGACTCAAAAAAGTTTATAGAAGAAATAGAAAAGAAAGGATTAAGCATAGAAGAGGACCAACTTAATGATTTCATAAATTTTTTAAAAATGAATAGTTTAATATCTCATAATACATCTGAAGATGTTCAAATTCTAATTAATCAACATCAGTCTCAACAAAAACATTGGTTTTTAAAACTTATCCATAATTATCTTTTCTTTAAGATCCCCCTAGTTAAGCCTGATAACTTTCTAGATAAAACATTAAATCTAGCTAAATTTTTTAGTCAAAAATTAATTAAACTGATTATTTATATCTTCGGTTTAATTGGGATTTATTTTGTAATTCAACAGTGGGATGAATTTATTTCTACTTTTTTATATTTCTTTAATTGGAATGGTTTTGTTTTTTACTTGTTAGCTCTAGTGGGTGTAAAAGCTATTCATGAATTAGGCCATGCCTATACAGCTAAAAATTTCGGCTGCAATGTCAACTCTATGGGCATTGCTTTTTTAGTGTTCTTTCCTTTTTTATATACAGATAACACTAATGCTTGGAGGCTCAGAGACCATAAAAAAAGACTCACTATTAATTTCGCAGGAATTTCTACCGAACTGCATTTGGCATTGATAGCAACATTTTTTTGGGGAATAGCGGAGCCCGGTATGTTGAAGAGTATTGCCTTTTTTGTTGCTACAACAGGGTGGATTTCTTCACTTTTAATCAATATCAGCCCTTTTATGAGATTTGACGGATATTATGTCTTTGCGGACTACCTCAAAATAGAAAATTTACAACCACGAGCCTTTGCTTTGGCTAAATGGAAATTAAGAAAGTGGATATTCGGTTTTGATTTAAAAGCACCAGAACAAATGAATGTTCAAAAACAAAATTTGATTATTGCTTATGCTTGGGCAACTTGGATTTATCGCTTTTTCCTTTTTTTAGGAATAGCTTTTCTTGTATATTATTTTGCCTTTAAACTTTTAGGGATATTTCTTTTTGTTGTAGAAATTTTTTGGTTTATCGCCTTGCCCATTTTAAGAGAAATGAGAGAATGGTGGAGGCTTCGATTTAATTTAGTTTTATCACTACAATTATTCAGGTCTATAAGTATCCTATTGGTTTTATCATTCATTTTATTCTATCCATGGAAGAGTTATCAAAATATACCAGCAGTTTATCAATCTGAAAAATTTATAGAAATATACCCACCAATAAATTCAAAAATAGTAGATATCTTTATTTCAGAAAAACAAAATGTCGAAAAAAATCAAAATTTACTAACATTGACTTCACCTGCTCTTACCTCAAAAATACAAATCACTTCGCAAGAGTTAGAATTAATTGATATCAAAATTAATAATGCTCTAGATTTAGAAAACAATAGAGCCGATCTTCTGCCTTTAAAAAGTGAAAAACAAAAAATAGAAACAAAGCTTCAAAATTTAAAAAAAATAAAAAAATCTCTTGAGATTAAAGCGCCATTCAAAGGAGAAATTACATTCTTAAATAAAATGAAAAAAGAACAGTGGTTAAATGAAGATACCCCATTACTTTCTTTAGTAAATAAAAGCTCTTTTCAACTAGTTGCTTTCCTCTCAGAAAAAGAAATATCCTCTTTAGATAGGTCTCAAGCAACTTTCTTTATCCCGTCCACTTCAGATCATTATAAAATATCAGCCGAGATATCTGATGTTAGCAATTCTCCCGTTGATAATTTTGAATTATACCCGATGGTCACGTCCTTATATGATGGCCCTATAGCGGCTAGGGAAAATCCATCTGGGGGGATACAGTCTGAAAGGGCTTATTACATAGTTACTTTTGATATAGAGCAAGATCAAAGGCTTAATGAAAGCAAAATCGCTGGGGTGATCAATGTGGGTGTTAAACCTTACAGTTTTTTCAACCAATTCTTAGATTTCGCAGCTGCAACGCTAATAAGAGAAATAAGTTTTTAAATAAAGGGCTCATTTTGGGCCTTAAAATCATAAAAAGTCAATAAAATCAATGTATTATATCTCCCCTTATGATTATTTTAACTCAGTCAAATAAAGACCCTTTGGCAAAGGACTCCAAAAAAATAGGATCTCCCAGTTCCTTTTTTAAACTTAAGTGGATTGAAGAACAGGAAAGAAACAAGACATTTAACCATCTTGATTCAAAAGAAACCAAGAGTCCTTTTAAAGATAGGCTGCATGTCACAAACTCTAAAGCATCCGATTTTGAAAAGTTTCAAGAAATTATGGAGTTTAAAAGATTAAGTGATGTAAAAATCTTCTCTAAACTAAAGGCTATAATCAAACCGTACCAGAAGTTAGAATTTCAAAAAATTTCAGAAGAATTAGAGTCTTTAGATTGCTTATTTTTAATACAGAATAAAAAGGTTATGAATGCCCAAATGGTTAAAACACTTACACAAAGTCTAAAGCAAATTGAAAGATATTGTCAAAAAATAAAAAAAGAGATTAATAATTCAATGAAAAAAACAAGGGTGCATAAAGAAATGACCCCAAGCGAAATGATACTTAGGGACAAATCTGGAAGAGACATTACAGCCACTGATATTTTTGATGAATTTTCTATTATCGCTAAAGAATGTCAGTATTTATCCGAAGCTAATAACTCAACTAAAGACAACTCAACGCCTTCTTTATTTCCAGAAATGGAAAATCCTGAAATACCCCTAGATTACTTTATTATTTCCTTAAAAAATCTTTTTGAGTGTGTGGATTTAGATAATTTTAAAATCAATGATAAAAGTTCTGAACTTAAAACTTTCTGTTGGGAGGGAGTGTTACAAACACCATCAATATGTTATACCCCGTATTCAACATTTCTTAGAGCCTACAAAAGATGTTTATCAAAACCACCTGCATATTTTGGATTATCTCACATTGTCAAAGAGGATGATTTTCTAAGAGCTAGAGATAAAATTTTAGCTATTTAATCTTAAGTATCAGAAACCCGCAACATTATTAAAGCACCTGAAAGCAATAAGACTATTGAAAAGCCAAGACCAACTCTTTGTGAAATAAAAAAAGTTAATACAGCAGCACATATTGGCCCTATTATAGCTGTGGCTTTTCCTGCAAAAGTAAACATTCCAAATCCAAACCCTTGATTGTTATCCGGTGTTAATTGTGCCATCACTACCCTACTTGAGCTTTGAAGGGGTCCAGCAACAAAAGTTCCCATAACGACATATATTAAGAAAAGATTCAGATTTTTGTTAATAGTTATAAGGAAAATAATAAAAGATAATATTATCAGAGTTACAATAATATTTTTTTGTCATTTTTAAAAAATTTACCAAATACAAAGCATCCGATAGCGCCACTAATATTTGCCATTATTCCTAATAGTAAAACCTTGCCAATTGAAAGACCCATAACTGATGTTCCAAAAATACCCATTGTTGTTGCTATGATAACCACGCCATCCATATAAAGCATCCTTGCTAATAAAAACTTACCAGTATTTGAGATACCTTGCTCCCAAATTAAGTCTTTTACCTTTTTAGACAATTTAATCTTTGGGATAGGATTTTGTTTTTCTAATTTACAAAAAAATAATAAGGGAAGGCAAAATAAAAAAAACCAAATAGCTAATATAAAATGGGAAAATCGGATATTGAGTTGATCTATCTTTGATATACCCAAAAAATTATCCTCAGGCAAAATCAATAAATATAAAAGCAAGGAAAGCATTATAACGCCACCCAAATATCCAGAAGCAAAGCCAATACCAGAGGTAAAAGTTAAATCATTTCCGCTACAACCTTTCATACTAGAGTTATAAAAGCTATTGGAGGCTTCATACGAAATGCTCCCAATAAATAAAATTAACAAAGCAAACAAAAGATAATTTTGAGAAGGTTGAATAAAATAAAATAAAGAAATAGATAATATTGTTAATAAACTAAATAATCTTAAAAATTTCATTCGACCATTAGTCTGCCTATCTGCAATATCTCCTAAGAAGGGCATTATTAGTGCAACAAAAATACCAGCAAGACCAATGGTGAGTTGCCATAGGGCTGTGCCAGTTTGTTGATTGGTAGCTATATGATTTACAAAGTAACTGGATGTTAATGCAGAAATAACTATCATTGGAAAGACTGAATTACCAACATCATAAAAAGAAAAGGCAGTTATTTTTTTAAAATTCATTATTTGTAATTCCCCTCAAGAGCGTCTTCCACCCAATTAAATTTATTTACAGTGTTTATTAAACGTGCAAGCTCACGACCTGTCGTCTTACCAAATTTTTCAATTATTTTAGTATAATTTTCACCAATAATTATTCCATTATTTTGATCTTTTGCTAGAAGTTGAAAGTCGATGAGTTTTTGCACACGTCTTCTTGTAGACTCTTTTGGTTGACCAAGGATATTTGCAATACTTAATATTGAAAGTTTTGAACCCTCTAACTGTTGTCTAATTTCTTTATCGGTTGTCTCCATAAGTTCATCGTAAGACTTATTGTCTTTGGAGTTGACTTTATATAACCAATGCGCGACCACTGTGTTGAGTGTCATCATTTCATCAATATCAAGATTTAAGTCACTTACTCTCCTATAATAACTAGTTATGAACATTAGCCAGGAGTAAGCTGCTTGACTCCAGCCACCTGTTCTTTTTTGCGAATCTGTTTGTGTACTCATACTTTAAAGATATAACATTAAACCTAAAATGGGCCGTATTGCAACCCATAATGGGCTATATTTTTCATATTTATTGCTGAATCTGGTTTTTTTGTTTAAAAATATAAATAATATTACTCATGGCAAAATATATTAGTGTTGTAAAATTTATTGTTAAAGATGGGGAAGAGTCAAATTTCATGGACTCTATAGTTAAGTTCTCAAATCCTGATGGAGTAATTTCTAGAAAAGTTATTAAAACGGGAGAGAGGGCATATTGCAGTATCATGGAGTGGATAGATGAACAAAGTTTATCTAATGCCCGTCAACAGATGATCGCCTATTTAGATACTGTTAGAGATATTTTAGAGGAGATCAGCACAGAGCTTGGTGTTACAGATCCTGCCTCTGGTCCAGTGATAATTGACGAGCAGGGACTCGTTACAAGTCCCGGTGGAACTATTTCTGGAAAAATAAAAACTTAACTTTTTTAAATAGATCTTGGATCTTCTAAGCCTGCATGACGGTAAGCAGATGTTACTGTATTTCTTAACAGACAAGCAATAGTCATTGGTCCAACGCCCCCTGGCACAGGTGTAATTTTGGAAGCCACTTCTGATGCACTTGCAAAATCAACATCACCAACTATCTTGCTTCCTTCGCTTCCATCCTCTTTTGTAACAGGAATACGATTAATACCTACATCAATAACAACGGCTCCTTGTTTTAACCATTTCCCATCAACCATCTCTGGTCTCCCCGCGGCAACTACAACAATGTCAGCTTGAGAACAAACTGATTCAATATCTTTTGTTTTGGAATGCACTACAGTGACAGTGCATGACTCTTCAATAAGCAATTGTGACATGGGCTTGCCCACAATATTTGATCTTCCTACCACAACCGCATTTTTTCCTTTCAAGTCATCGACTTGATCTTTTAAAAGCAACAATGATCCCAAAGGAGTACAAGGAATAAAAGCTTTTTTTAACATGTCCCCTCCAATGGAAAGTCTCCCGGCATTAATAGCATGAAAACCATCAACATCTTTTTCTACTGTGATAGCATCTATCACTTTTCTTTCATCAATTTGTTTGGGTAGAGGAAGTTGAACAAGTATTCCATGAATTGTATTATCTTTATTAAGATCATCTATAAGTTTTAGTAAGGTGTTTTGATCAGTACTATCGTCTAACTTATAGTCTTTCGTTTTAATGTTGCACTCTGCAGCCATTTTAGTTTTAGCCCCTACATAAACTTTACTAGCGGGGTTTTCCCCAACTAAAACCACTGCTAAACATGGATCTACACTCTTTTGGCTAATCAAATTGTCTGAGTCTTGCTTAACTTCAGCTCTAATTTTTGCAGCAAAAGCTTTTCCATCAATAATATTTGTCATCAATAAATTCTCCTTTATCCCCTAGGCCAGTACTCGATGAGTAAATCTTTAAATAAATAAATTAACAATATTAATAGTACAGGTGAGATATCAATCCCTTTAAGATTGGGTAAATACCTTCTAATGTAGTTTAAAGGAGGATCTGTGAGTTTTTGAAAACTCTCATAGACTTTCCATAAAAAAACATTTTGACTATTAAGAATATTGAAGTGAAAAAGCCACGATACAACAACATAAAAGAAAACTATGAGTGTGTAAAAATCTAATATTCTTACTAAAAAAAGTAGCAACGAATTCACGTGGATAAATTATAAAAATTTATTAGTCCCGTCTATTAAATAAGAAATCATGACATCGCTTAGATTGGGGCTTTGTAAAAACTGTGTCAGGATGTCCTTGCTCTTCAACAAGGCCATCATGCAAAAAAACAACATTATTAGAAACCTTTCGAGCAAACTCCATTTCGTGAGTCACCACTAACATAGTTTTGCCCTCTTCTGCTAATTTGCGCATAACTGATAAAACCTCATCGACTAATTCTGGGTCGAGAGAGGAAGTGGGCTCATCAAATAACAGTATCTCAGGAGAGATTGCAAGAGCTCTAGCAATAGCCGCTCTTTGTTGTTGCCCACCAGAAAGATGAGCTGGATATTCCCCAGCTTTGTCTTCAATACCAACTTGCTTTAAAAGCTCCATAGCTTCCGCCTCAGATGTCTCTTTGTCTTTACCTAATACATTTATTGGTGCTTCAATAATATTTTCTAAAACACTCATATGGCTCCATAGGTTGAAACTTTGAAAAACCATACCTAGTTTCTTTCTAATTGAGATTATTTTTAATGATAATTTTTTATTAGGATTTTCTAAATCTTCTTCATTGCAGTTAACAATCTCTCCACACACATTTATTTTCCCTTGATTGGGTTTTTCTAAAAAATTGATGCAACGAAGCAAGGTGCTTTTCCCCGACCCAGAACTCCCAATAATACTAATGACATCACCTTGTTGAGCCTCTAAATCAATGCCTTTCAGTACTTTGTTAGAACCAAAGTTTTTTTCTAACTGTAATAATTCTAGCACTTTCATAGTGAACTAATATTTCATTTTTTTTATTTCAATAATATTGCTAATGAGGATAACTTTTTAAGCCAAAATTGCTTGTTAATTTTTAAAATGTTACATAAATCAATGTTTTTTTCATTATATTTAATTTTGTCAAAATTTAAATTGTGTTAATCTACCAAATAAAAAAGGACATACCATTAATATGGAAGAACAAGAAACTATAGATCAGCAGGACCAAGAGACTACTCAAGAATACGGAGACAACGATGCAAAGACTGTCAACGTTGGGGCCGGAGTAAGGGTTGAGGGTCGCATTGAGGGTGCAGAAACTTCCGATATTTCTGGAACTCTTAGTGGAACAATTAAGTCTTCAAACATTAATATAAGCAACTCAGGAATTTTTAATGGAGATATGTCAGGACAAGATATAACTATTTCAGGAAATGTTGAAGGGGACATAAACTCTGACCAATATTTAGTTGTCAATCAATCAGCTAATGTTAAAGGGACAATAGAATACTCATCTTTACAGGTGAGCTATGGTGCCAAAATTCAAGGAACATTAAGACACAAAGGTAGTGTCCAATCTTATATCCCTAACACAGAGACTGTGGAACAGGTTAATGAAACTGAAGATTCTAATCAAAGTGTGAACGAGGAAATCTAATGGCAATATTTGGTAATAATCAAAAAAAAACTGAGGAAAAAACAACTTTTAATTTTGATATTGAGAAAGAAACTGTTAATCAATCCTCCCTAGCTAAAGATGTCAAAATACATGGTTCTATCGAAGCTAAAGACTATCTTGATTTTTCTGGTCATATCACTGGCACAATCAAATCAACTACAATTAATTTAAAACCTAGCTCATATGTTAAGGGTACTGTAACCGGGGATAGCATAACTATTGAAGGAGAAGTGGATGGAGACATACAGGCCAGAGACTTACACATTAAATCAACCGCTAAAATCAAAGGTACTATTCGTTATACAAATATTGACATTCAAAATGGCAGTATTATCAACGCTGATCTTTTTTACTCCTCATAATTTCAAAAACGTATCGTAACCGTATAAAAAGTTTATCTATTTAGCCTATTTTAGTTTATATTTTCATTAATTATTATTTGAACAAATAGAGGAAGAACAAGGAGAAAATTAT
>PYIJ01485327.1_pt1 | contig 11794 bp, 11 predicted proteins | sample 3578051 | NCBI WGS metagenome assembly PYIJ01 (sample SAMN08408021, study PRJNA431606) | Marine metagenome isolate SA_KN192-05_S13_5m, whole genome shotgun... | biome: marine; feature: oceanic pelagic zone; material: water; isolation source: surface water sample, 0.2-0.8 um fraction ... | reverse complement strand
ATAGATCATTTAATCGTGCAACTGCTCTAGCTAAAACAACATCAAATTTTTGATTTGTAGCTTTCTCAGCTTTATGAGGAATCACATAAGTATTTTTCAGTTTTAAAGCATCAATACAATGCTCTAAAAATTCTGCTCTTTTTCTTCGATTTTCGCACAAAAATATTGAATTTTTGCCATTATAAAACAATGATAATGGAATTCCTGGAAGACCTGATCCACTGCCAATATCAATTATGTTTTGTTTGTTTTCACGAATCAAATCACTTATTCGCAATGAATCATAAAAATGCCTGATCCAAAGTAAATCTTTGTCCTTTTTTGATATAAGGCTTTGTTTTTCATTCAATATTAGTGTTCTGTAAACATCAAGTTTTTTGATTGTTTCACGTGAAACATTACTTTTTAGCTCCATAAGAGCTTCTGGCGAATCCTCCATAATGAAGATATTAAGCCAGTTTTTTTAATTTTGCTTGAGTTTTTATATGGGCCAATATTACCCCTAAAGCTGCAGGAGTTACGCCGTCTATTCTTGAGGCCTGAGCAATGTTTTTTGGCTTAATTCTTGATAATTTTTCCTTAATTTCATTTGATAAACTTGATAAATCATCATAGTTCATTGTTTCAGGTATCTTTATTTTTTCTTCTTTATTTATTGAAATGATCTCACTTTCTTGCTTTTTAAGATAACCTTTATAGTGAGCTTCAATTGAGACTTGCTCTAATATATCTTCTGAAAAATCATTTAAATTTATCTCAAACATGTCTCCTACAGTGTTGATATCAATATCTGGGTAGGCCAATAAATCAAATGCAGACCTTTTTTTACCATCTTTATTAATTTTAACACCCATTTTTTCAGCTTTATTTGGTGTAACATATTGATTTTTAACAATATTTAATAATGCATTCATTTTAGTTTGTTTATTGGTAAAATGCTCATATCTGTTTTTTGAAACCAGTCCTAATGTATTAGCGGTTTCTGTAAGTCTCAAATCAGCATTATCAGCTCTTAATAATAAACGATATTCTGCCCTTGATGTGAACATTCTATATGGCTCTGTCACTCCTTTTAGAGTTAAATCATCAATCATCACTCCAATATAAGAGTCATTTCTAGAAAAAATGTGTTCCTTATTTTTAAGAGAGATTGCAGCGTTTAAGCCTGCAACCAATCCTTGAGCTGCAGCTTCTTCATATCCAGTTGTGCCATTAATTTGACCAGCTAGGTAAAGGCCTTTTATTCTTTTAGTCTCTAAAGTTTGAAAAAGTTCTTGTGGATCGATAAAATCATATTCGATGGCATAACCATGTCTTATAATCTTTGCCTTCGCTAAACCATTGATTTTACTGATAAATTTGTCTTGTACGTCTGCAGGCAATGAAGTTGATATTCCATTTGGATATATCAAATCACTATCTAAACCTTCTGGCTCAAGGAAAATCTGATGTCTTAATTTGTCCGCAAACTTAACAACTTTATCTTCAACAGATGGGCAATATCGTGGGCCTGTTCCACTGATTTGACCCGAGTAAATAGCTGATTTTGCTATATTTTTTTGGATAATGTCATGAACTGATTCATTCGTATGCGTGATGTGACAAGGCAGTTGTTCGTTATAAGTTTTGCTCGTTAAGAATGAAAAATATGAATGCTTTTCGTCTGCATCCTGTTTTTCAAGCCGATCAAAATCAATAGTATTTTTATCAATTCTTGCAGGGGTTCCGGTCTTTAATCTTCCAATATTAAAGCCTGTTTTATATAGGGATTTTGCTAAGCCGATTGATGGAGCATCACCGTGTCTTCCTGCAGGTATTGTTTTTTCACCCAAATGAATAAGGCCATTTAAAAATGTGCCAGTCGTAATGATTACTTTTTTTGTTGAAACCGTCTTTCCACTTTCGCATAAGACACCAGCTATTTGATTATCATGATCAAAAATTAAATCTTCGACGGGATCAAATAAACATTCTAAATTTTTAGTTTGAAGGATCTCCTCTTGCATATATTTTTTGTACAATTTCCGATCCGATTGAGCGCGGGGGCCACGAACAGCAGGACCTTTTGTTCGGTTTAAGAGCCGATATTGAATACTTGAGAAATCTGCAATTCTTCCCATGATGCCATCTAAAGCATCAATTTCTCTAACTAAGTGGCCTTTACCCAATCCGCCAATGGCTGGATTACACGACATTTCACCAATGGTCTCAAATTTATGGCTGATTAAAAGGGTTTTAGCGCCTACTCGTGCGGCTGTTGTTGCTGCTTCACAACCTGCGTGACCACCACCTATGACGACTACATCAAAGTTAGACATGACTAAGTTAAATAAATTAACTCAGCTTAATTGCAATCAATAATTTTTGTTATTTGCCTATGCAAAAATCTTTGAAAATCACTTCAAGATACTCTTCTACGTCAACGTGACCAGTTATTTTTCCAATTTCCTGAATTGCTAATCTCAACTCTTCGACCATGAGCTCAGAATTATTTTTTAAATCAATTGTTTTTGCATTCAACAAGCTTTGAATAGAATTTTGAACTCCTAAAATGTACCTTGTTTTAGTCGGAATAGTATCTGAGTAGCTTCCAAAATTATTTGATACCTTATCAGAAATTTGTTTGATTAAATGATCAATGCCGTCCCCTGTTGTAACTGAGATATTAATGGCCCTATCATATGTTTTGTTTTCCTTATTATGAAGATCACATTTGTTTAAAATAGTTAATCGTTCATCGTGGAAATTTAATTTGGTTGGATCATCAAATAATTCAATGACCAGATTTGCTTCATCAATTTTCTTCTGTGTGATTTCAATTCCCTTTTTTTCAATCTCATCACTTGTCTTTCTTAGTCCTGCTGTATCCGTAAAAACTACAGGAAATCCGGCAATATTTAGCCGTACTTCAAGCGCATCTCGCGTAGTCCCTTCTCTATCAGATACAATCGCAACATCTCGGTTGGCTAATAAGTTTATGAGACTTGATTTCCCTACATTCGGTGTACCCACAATTGCTACGCGATATCCGTCTCTCAAAATCTCTCCTTGATTACGTTGATTGATGTGTTCTTTCATCTCAACTAAAAGTTTTTCAATTTTTTCATTTATATTTTTTAAAACATCATCAGGAATATCTTCTTCTGCAAAATCAATATCAGCTTCAAGGTACGCAACCAATTCAATCAAAGATTTTCTCCAAGATAAATAAAGTTTATTTAATGATCCATCCATTTGACTCAAGGCCTGGTTGTGTTGCAATTCTGTTTGTGCATTAATCAAATCTCCCATAGCTTCAATAGCTGTAAGATCCATTTTATTATTTATGAACGCTCTTTTTGAAAACTCTCCAGGTTCAGCAAGCCGCAGCTGGTTAATTCTTGTTAAAGTTTTTAAGAGAAGATCAACTGTTGCTCTACCTCCATGTATATGAAATTCAACTACGTCCTCTCCCGTGAAACTTTTTGGCTTAGCAAAATAAACAGCTAATCCACGATCGATTAAGTTTCCATTTTCGGAATCATAAAAACTAGTCCTTGTTAATACATTGGGATCAAAGTGACTTTTGCGAGAGATTGTTTTGAGTGCAGTCAGCGCTAGGTGACCAGATACACGAACTACAGCCAGACCTGCAACTCCGCTTGCTGTTGATAGTGCAAATATTGTCATAATAAACTATGTGATTGCCGTTTAATCTAAACGATTAATCCCATTTAGTCACAAAGTCACTTAATTCTAATTCAGGTATCCTTTTTTCAGATCCTTCTGGTGTACCGACGTATAAATAACCAAGGACTTTCTCATTTTCTCGAAGTCCTAAGTAAGAGGAGATTTTTTCATTGAGAGCTAAAGCACCCGTTCTCCACATTCCTCCAAATTTAAGAGCGCTGAGTGCCAATAAGATATTTTGTGCTGCAGCTGCTGTTGACATAATTTGTTCTATCTCAGGCACCTTTGGATGTTCTTTTATATGAGATATTAAGATTATTATCATTGGTGCACGGAAAGGTGCGTTTTTATACTTTTCAACTTTTTGTTGATCACCTCCTGCAATATGATCATTAGCAAATTGAGAGAATATTTCAGATAATTTTCTAATTCCATCTCCTGTAACCTCAATAAACCTCGATGGCCTCAACCAAGCATGGTCTGGTGCTCGTAAGGCTGCTTTGTATACAAGCTGCATCTGTTCATCTGATGGAAGAGGCTCTGAGAGCACTCTTGGCGAATTTCTTGAAATAATATTTTCTAATGCATCCATATAATATATCTTAATGTATACATGAGTTATTATGTTTTCAAATCATTGATTGGCAATATAGAGGTTATCTCAGGTAATAATAAAATTACTGGCATTAGCCGAACTCGAAAAGCCATTACCAACACTAAAGATAAACTATTACTTCGAGCAGCTTTTCAAATTAACGCCTATCTAGCACGCAAACGAAGGTCACTATCTTTTCCAACAAGACAGATGGGAACTCGTTTCCAAAATCGGGTTTGGAACCACTTAAGACGTGTTCCTTACGGCCGCACTACAAGCTATGGTCAGATAGCCAAAAAGTTAAGGACATCTCCGCGAGCAGTTGGTGGAGCACTTGGACGGAATAACTTAATGATGTCAGTCCCATGCCACCGCGTTGTATCCAAAGACGGCAAGCTTACAGGGTTCACGTCAGTCGGTGGGATTAAAACAAAAAAGAAATTGTTAAACGTTGAACAAAAAACTCGTAAATAAATTAAAAAAAAATATTCGAGTAATTCCCAACTTTCCAAAGAAGGGGATACTTTTTCAAGACATTACTTCCATCACTGATAACAAAAAATTGTTTACTGAAGTTGTTAATGAAATATCAAAGTATGCCAGAAAGGAAAAATTTACCAAAATTGCAGGCGTTGAGGCGAGGGGTTTCATCTTTGGTGCTGCTGTTGCTTTTAAACTAGGTCTTCCTTTCGTTCCAATAAGAAAAAAAGGAAAGCTTCCTGGAAAAGTTCTGCGACAAAAATATTCTCTTGAGTACGGCAACGACGAAATCCAAATTCATAGTAATTCGATTACTTCTCGAGATAGGATTTTAATAATTGATGACTTAATTGCAACTGGTGGTACCGCTGTAGCTTCAGCAAAGCTTATCTCCAAGTGCAATGTAAAAAATATCGAATTTTATTTTATAATTGATCTCAAAAATATTGGGGGCTCGCAGAAATTAGGAAAGAAATTTAAACTGTCTTCAATTTTAGAGGCTGAAGGGTAATTGAGTAAAATTGAAAAATAAAATTTGGATTCTCTTCCTCACATTGATATTTTTTATGATGAACATTAGTATTCAAGCTAGTGAAGAAGCATCACACGGGTCTAAGCGTGTTCCAGCTGAATGGGAACCACAAGAGGCAATATGGATGCAATGGCCTGGTTTTTGGGAAAAAAGTTATGAACCAACTTTTGCGAAGATGGCTGATATCATTTCACGATACGAAAAGTTACATATTCTCTATCATTCTGATCAGATTTATACGGACGCACAAAAATCAATTTTAGATATAAATTCAGACCCACTGCAAAACAATATTCATTGGCACAAAGTGCCCAATGATAATGCTTGGATGAGAGACAATGGACCTGTTTATGTTTTTAATGATAATGAACTAAGAATTCAGAATTGGAATTTTGATGCATGGGGTGGTGCTTTTGGTTCAGATGTCTCTTTTAATTTAGATAATGAAGTCCCAAATAAGGTTGGTGAAATTTTAGATTTGCCTGTTGACAACATAGACATAGTACACGAACGAGGTAATTTAGAATTTAATGGATTAGATACAGTTATATTAAATTGGAGCACCATTGGTGACCCGAGCAGAAACTTAAACTACAGTAAGCAGCGGGCAGAACTTGATCTAAAAAAATACTTCGGTGTATCTAAAGTCATTTTTATTGAGGGTGTTCCAGATGGAGATCTTACCAGAGGACACATTGATGGCATTGCACGTTTTATAGAACCAAGAACTGTCGTAGTCGTTCAATGTACAACACAATCATTATGTCAACCAGGTAGTAATGATGCTGAGATATATGATAAGGCAGCTAAAATTATTCAAGGGTCAGGGTTTAATGTAATAAGAGAACCTATCGAGGGTTTTGTTCAATTCAATGACCAAATGTTTGATACAAATTATATGAACTGGTTAGTAGGAAATGGATTTGTAATCGTGCCTAGTTTTGGAAATCCGGATACAGACATCCCAGCAAAATCTCGTATAGAGAAGTATTTTCCAAATCGAGATGTGCATTTAGTAGACATGTTAAGCTCTTGGGCAGCTGGAGGTGGGATACATTGTCATACAAATGATCAACCGGCCTTTTCAATTTTAAAAGATGAAGGGTAATTGATATTTAAGTTACTTATTCATTGATTGAAAGAAATCAGCGTTGTCTTTAGTTTCTTTCAACTTGCCAAGTAAGAATTCAATGGAATCCATGGTTCCCATTGGATTAAGAATACGTCTCAGAACATACATTTTTTGTAATTCGTCTTTATCAAGAAGAATCTCCTCTTTTCGAGTACCAGACTTAGTTATGTCAATCGCAGGATAGATTCTCTTATCAGCGACTTTTCTGTCCAGTATGATTTCTGAGTTACCTGTTCCTTTAAATTCCTCAAAAATAACTTCATCCATTCTACTTCCCGTATCAATTAAGGCAGTAGAAATAATGGTTAATGACCCACCATCTTCAATGTTTCTTGCGGCTCCGAAAAATCTCTTTGGTCTTTGAAGTGCATTGGCATCAACACCACCTGTTAAAACTTTTCCTGAACTTGGAACAACCGTGTTGTATGCGCGGCCTAGTCTTGTGATAGAATCGAGCAAGATCACAACATCTTTTTTATGCTCTACTAATCTTTTAGCTTTGTTAATAACCATTTCAGCGACTTGTACGTGACGTGATGCTGGCTCATCAAATGTTGAGCTAACTACTTCACCCTTCACAGAACGTTGCATGTCTGTCACTTCCTCAGGTCGTTCATCAATTAACAATACCATCAGGTAACACTCAGGATGGTTGTCTGTAATGGAGTGCGCAATGTTTTGCAGTAATACTGTTTTACCTGTTCTTGGAGGTGAAACTATAAGAGCTCTTTGACCTTTACCGATTGGTGAAACCAAATCAATAACTCGTGCGCTTTGATCTTTGTCAGGCTTTTCTGTTTCAAGTTTAATTTGTTCATCAGGATATAGAGGTGTTAAGTTGTCAAAGTTAATTTTATTTCTACTTTTTTCAGTTGCTTCATAATTGATTGTGTCAATTTTTAATAATGCAAAATATCGTTCGCCTTCCTTAGGAGCTCTGATAGGTCCTTCAACTGTATCTCCCGATCTTAATCCAAACCTTTTGATCTGGCTGGGACTAACATAAATATCATCTGGACCAGGCAAATAATTTGCTTCCATTGATCTGAGAAAACCAAAGCCGTCTTGTAAAACTTCAAGTACACCTTCTCCGTCTATGTCTTTCTTATTTGATGCAAGAGACCTTAATATCTCAAACAACATATCTTGAGTACGCATAGAACTTGCGTTTTCAACGCCCGTTTCTTCAGCGTATTTAAGAAGTTCTTGTGGAGTTTTTTTCTTAAGTTCTCTTAATTTTAAGCTCATACTGTTTTAAATTTTGGATAAGTTTTTTTTGGAAAGTGTAAAAGAGATCGTTTTCTAACTTTAATTTTTTATTATAGCAAGGAATAAATCTGTTAAATAAGAGAGATATGTTGGTACAATTAACTTAAATAATTGAAATTATTAAATAAATTATGCAATATTTAAATTCTAACTATCAAATTTCTGATACCTTTTTAGCAAATTGCTCTACTTTTTTCCAATTTGTAAAGTCATATGTATTAGACAAGTCGGTAGGGCCTGAAGTAAGCCACATGATAAAACGAATTATATGCTTGTCAAAAAAACCGTATCTTGGATAATCGATTTTTCCAGCAAACACAGATATTTCCTTTGGGTTCCATTGAGAAAGCTCTAAAAATTTTTTTGTGTAGGGGTTTGTCAATGGTGAACCCTTCTCTGAATTTCTTGCTACAGCGTTCACGCTGAAGAAGGCGTTCTTTTTAGCTTCGAGTACTGAAATATTTTTTTTTATGAATTTGTATAGTTCCTTCTTATGTTTTCCGTATCTAATGCTCGCGCCTATAACTATCCTATCAAACATCATGAGATTTTCATCAAATGCCTGATTTAAACTTATGAGTTTAGTATGAGATGAATCATTTAGGATGCTGGCAATGTGGTCACAAATTTTTTTTGTATGACCGTCTGTTGTTGAATATATAACTAAGCACTTTTCCATGGTATTTTACATGACTGAAATATGTTCGCTCAGCAGTCTATTAATAAAATTAATTTGCTCATCTGAGTCATTTAGACATGGTATATAATGAAATTTATTACCACCTGCTTTTAAAAATATTTCTTTATTTTCCTCGTCAATTTCTTCAATTGTTTCTAGGCAATCAACACTAAAGGCAGGAGCAATTACCATGATGTCCTTTATGCCTTCAGAAGGAAGTCGTTCCATAGTCTCACTTGTGTAAGGCTTCAGCCACTCTGCTGGTCCAAAACGGGATTGAAAAGTTGTAATGTATTCTTCTTCTTTCAAGTTTAATTTTTCAGCAACCAGGCTAGTAGTTTTTTGACAAAAACATTGGTAGGGATCGCCTAATGTAAAATTTCTCTTAGGTATACCGTGGTACGTAAAGATTATTTTTTGTGGCATGTGATTAGAGATTTTATTTTTTATTGTTGCGACCAAGCCAGATATGTAACTGTCATGATCGTGGTAGCTGTTTATGAAATTTAGGGCAGGAACCCATCTCCACTTAGAAAGAACTCGGGTTACCTCGTCAAAAACACTACCCGTTGTTGTTCCTGAATACTGAGGAAACAAGGGGAGAACTATAAGACTTTGACAATTCTTATCTTTAAGTGAAAGAAGTGCCTTTTCCATATTGGGCTTCCCGTAGCGCATTGCTAGTTCAATTTCTATGTTTTCTGGAACAGTTCTTTTTAGCTTTTCTAATATTCTCTCGGAGTAAACAAGAAGTGGTGATCCCTCGTCTGTCCATACTGACTTGTAAAGCTTTGCTGATTTTGCTGGACGAAAAGTAAGGATTATTCCATTTAAAATGAACCACCAAATAAACTTTGGAATTTCAATGACTCTGCCATCTGATAAAAATTCTTTTAAAAAAATTCTTACGTCGCGAGTTTTATAACTTTCTGGTGTCCCCAAGTTACAAATAAGAACTCCAATTTTTTTTCGTCTTCCGTGTTCATAGTCTTGTGTACCAATAAATTTCATTTTTTTCTTTTAGTTATTTCTTACTATTTGTACAAGTCTCTCCACATTTTTTATTGGCGTCTCAGGAAGAACACCATGACCTAGATTAAAAATATGTGGGTAATCACGAAAGGCAAGTAAAATTTTTTCTAGATCTTTATCCATTTCATCACCTCCATTTAAGAGAAGTTTTGGATGTAGATTTCCTTGATATGAAATATTTGGATTTAATAAGTCGAGTTGTTGTAGATTAAAATTATAATCTAAACAAATACAATCGAGTTGGTTAATAAATGAGTAATTTTTATAGCCGCTTGTGCTAGCGTTTCTAGGAAATCCAATTATTGGTATATCGGATTTACTTTTGATTTCTTTTACTATTTTCAGAGTTGGATTTACTACCCATTTTTCAAAAAGGTAATCATCAAGATCACCAGCAGCAGATTCAAATATTTGAAACGCATCTATGCCGGCGTTTACTTGTTGCGTTGCGTAATTAGAAATTATGTCAGTCAGATCATCGATATAATTGTCTATTTTTTTTTCATTTTTATAAATGAGGTCTTTGTTCATCTGTGATCTTTCTTCTTTATCAAACAAACAATATAACAACGTTGTCCAGGGTCCTCCTGCAAATCCTATTAAGGGAACTTCGGATGCCTTTTTGATGTTTTCAATACCTTTTATAACTGGGTCCAGCTTGTGTGATTCAAAATTAAATTTCTCATTAAATTTAACTCGAGGGCCCACGCCCTCCTTAAAGCTAACATCACATCCAGATGCATAAGGGATCATTAATATATCAGAGAACACTATGCATGCGTCCAGCCCGTATCGCCTTACAGGTTGAAGTGAGATTTTGGTTACCACCTCAGGATCAAGAAACATTTCCATAAGGTCTTTATATTTTTGTCTTACTTTAATATATTCAGGCAAATGCCTTCCCGCTTGTCTCATCAACCAAATGGGAGTTTTTGTTTTCTTGCCTTTTAGTGTTTCTATAAGAATACTCATATAATATATATATAAGGTAGTATTAGTTCATGTACCTGTGATGATGTGTATATATAAAAACCTCTTACTTGCCCACAAATCAATACATGTCTTTAACGAGGATATTTAGAGCATTTGTGATATTACTCACAAGGTAGAATAATTATTGAGGCATTATCCACAGGTGGATGAAAAGCAAGAAAATATAGGATAAAAAGGCCAAAATATTGTAAATGTTTAAAAACAGTAAACATATAATATATATCCACACTGGTTACTCAGGTTGTTAATAGCTTATGAACACACAAATAACACTAGCGTCTAAAAGTCAAACACGCTCAAGACTTTTAACAAATGCCAAAATAAAATTTAAAACAGTTGATCATGGTGTTGATGAGGATGAAATTAAACTATCCATGTCTGATAGTTCACCAGAAGAGATTGTTACAAAGCTGGCTGAGATGAAGGCTTTAAAGGCATCCATGTCAAACGATGGTTTAGTTATAGGATCCGATCAAGGGTTGGACCTAAATGGCAAGCTGGTTAATAAAGCAAAAAACTTTGATGAAGCTCACGAACAACTAAAGAGCATGAGTGGAAAGGAACACACCCTTATAACAACCACGGTAGTAGCTAAAGAAAACAATATAATATGGAAATATGTTGATAGAGGAAAAATGAAAATGAGAATACTTGATGAAGAAGTCATCAAAGAATACTTAGAGAGCGTTGATGAAAAGATACTTGGCTTAGTTGGGGTTTATGCAATTGAAGAGGAAGGCATAAAACTATTTGAGTACGTAGGCAGTGATTTGTTTTCAATACAAGGAATATCTATGATACCATTAACTCAATTTTTATGGGACAACGGGTTGTTGTTTAAAAATAATGGCCATTGATAAAACGGCAGTTATAGGATTTCCAGTCGATCACAGTCTTTCACCGATTATTCACAACCATTGGATTAAGGAATTGGGGCTGGATACAAAGCCATACGAGAAAATAAACGTAGATCCAAATAAGTTTGAAGATCAGATCAACAACCTTAAGGTAGAAGGTTATGGAGGGTTAAATGTTACTGTCCCTCTCAAAGAACTCGCGTTTAGTATCAGTGATGAAACATCTAGCATTTCTAAGAAACTCAAGTCAGTCAACACCCTTAGTTTAAATTCTGAAAAAATAGATGGCGATAACACTGACGCTGTCGGTTTTATCAATTCTTTAGATGAAAAAACAATAGAAGAAAACATTACTAATAAAAAGACACTTGTTCTCGGCGCCGGGGGCTCCGCCAGGTCTGTTGTTCATGCGTTAAATGAATTGGGAAGTCAGGTGAGATTGTTTAACAGAACACCTGAAAAAGCACTGATTTTGCTTAATGATTTATCAATAAATTCAAGTCCTGTTGGCACGGAAGAGCTAGATGATTACGCCAACTCTTCATCGTTCATTATT
>PYIJ01146017.1_pt1 | contig 11806 bp, 8 predicted proteins | sample 3578051 | NCBI WGS metagenome assembly PYIJ01 (sample SAMN08408021, study PRJNA431606) | Marine metagenome isolate SA_KN192-05_S13_5m, whole genome shotgun... | biome: marine; feature: oceanic pelagic zone; material: water; isolation source: surface water sample, 0.2-0.8 um fraction ... | reverse complement strand
GCGCATACTGACCGAGCCGAAAAATTCACTGACGCGCCAGTACTCAAAGCTCTTTGAGATGGAAGGTGTTGAAGTTGATTTTCGAGATGACGCTCTGCACGCAGTAGCGGCCAAGGCAACCGAGCGCAAAACTGGCGCGCGAGGGCTGCGTTCGATCCTTGAATCCGTACTTTTAGACACCATGTATGACCTACCAGGGTCGGAGTCCGTCAGCAAAGTGGTGATAGATGAGAGCGTGATCAACGGTGAAAGTTCACCCATGTTGATTTACGAAAACATCGATCAAGTCGCGCCTAAGGAAGGCAGTTCTTAGCGAGAGCCAACTGCCCGTTTTAAGTGACGGATACCTCTACGCGACTCAGACAGCCTGATGCCCGGAGCGCGCTTGCCGCTATAGTGTGCCCCAAGAATTCCATTGTATGAGCGCTATGTATGTCTGAAATCAAGCGAGAACTTTTGCCCGTCCTGCCATTGCGCGACATGGTAGTTTTCCCCCACGGTGTTCACCCACTATTCGTCGGCACCAAAAGTTCCATCGTCGCCTTGGACTCGGCAATGGCCGACGACAAACAGATCTTCCTAGTAGCAAAAAAAGATTCAGAGAAGACCGATCTCGGTGCTAACGATCTGTATGAAATGGGTACCGTTGCAACGATCTTGCAGCTGCTCAAACTACCCGACGGCACCGTTAAAGTGTTGGTGGAAGGGGGCAGCCGGGCCGCGGTCAAAGAAGTTGATCTCTCCCAAGATTACATTCGCGCAGAAGTCGACGTCTATTCGGAGCTGGAAATCGAGGCCCGCGAAGCAGACGCCATCGTGCGCTCTTTGCTATCGCACTTTGAGCAGTATGCGCAGGGTAACAAGAAGATTCCTCAGGAGGTTCTGGCGTCACTTTCTGGTCTCGATGACCCATCGCGGCTCATGGATACCATGGCCGCGCAAATGTCCCTTGAAATGCAAGACCGACAGCTTGTGCTTGAGACGGTAGAAGTAAAGCAGCGTATGGAGCGCTTGCTTGGGCTTATGGATGCGGGCTTGGCATTACAGCAGGTAGAGAAACAAGTGCGCGGTCGTGTGAAAAAGCAGATGGAGCAAAGCCAGCGAGACTATTATCTCAACGAGCAGATGAAAGCCATACAGAAAGAGATGGGCGATGACTCTAGTTCAGAGATGGATGCACTACAGACTAAGATAGATGACGCCGGCATGCCTGCTGAAGCTAAGGAGAAGGCGCAAAGCGAGCTAAACAAGCTTAAGAACATGGCGCCAATGTCAGCGGAGGCCACCGTTGTTCGTAGTTTTGTCGATTGGATGCTGAATATCCCATGGAGCAAACGCAGCCGCATACGCAAGGACCTGGCGGCTGCGCAAGAAATTCTAGATGCTGATCACTATGGCCTTACCGAAGTCAAAGAACGCATCATCGAGTATTTGGCGGTGCAAAACAGGGTAGCTAAATCGAAAAGCCCGGTGCTTTGTTTGGTGGGTCCTCCGGGCGTGGGTAAGACCAGTTTGGGCGAGAGTATCGCGAAGGCGACGAATAGAAAGTTTGTTAGGATGGCGCTCGGCGGCGTGCGAGATGAGGCTGAAATCCGGGGGCATCGCCGTACCTACATTGGCTCGCTGCCTGGGAAAGTAATTCAGAAGATGTCGAAAGCAGGGGTCGTAAACCCGCTGTTTTTGCTCGATGAAATCGACAAGATGGGCATGGATATGCGCGGTGACCCTGCTAGCGCATTGCTCGAGGTACTGGATCCCGAGCAGAACGACACCTTTAATGACCACTACTTAGAGGTCGATTACGACTTATCCAACGTGTTGTTTGTTTGTACCTCGAACTCGATGGACATTCCGGGGCCGCTGCTTGACCGGATGGAGGTGATCAGGCTTCCGGGCTATACCGAAGACGAAAAGCTGAACATTGCTCAGCGCTTTTTGGTACCCAAACAGATAAAGAATAATGGACTGAAAGCCGAAGAGCTCTCGATTACAGAGGAAGCACTGATCGACTTGATTCGTTACTACACAAAGGAGGCGGGCGTCCGCGGTCTAGAGCGCGAGATCGCCAAAGTTGCTCGTAAAGTGGTTAAAGAGCAGTCGTTAAATGCTGACCTGAAAAAGAAGGGCAAGTCGAAGGGACGCAAAGCTGGGCAAAAATTTGCGCAGATGACTGTTGGTCCAGATCAGCTATCCCACTATAGCGGGGTAAGAAAATTTAGCTACGGACGCGCTGAGGAGAAGGATCAAGTCGGTATCGTTACCGGTCTGGCGTGGACGCAGGTGGGTGGTGAGCTTCTCAATATTGAAGCCGTATCGGTGCCCGGCAAGGGTCGGCAAACGAAAACTGGATCGCTTGGCGATGTAATGCAGGAATCGATCCAAGCAGCGCTTACCTTCGTACGTAGCCGTGCAGCCGTGCTCGGGCTACCTGAAGATTTCCATGAGAAGACAGATCTACATATCCATGTGCCAGAAGGGGCGACGCCCAAGGATGGCCCAAGTGCCGGCATCGGGATGTGTGCTGCCATGGTGTCGGTTATCACTGGTATACCCGTAAGGGCAGATGTCGCAATGACCGGTGAAATCACGCTGCGCGGACAAGTATTACCCATTGGGGGTTTGAAGGAAAAGTTGCTGGCTGCGCACCGCGGCGGCGTCAAGCAGGTCATCATCCCACATGAGAATGAAAAAGATCTCGTGGAAATTCCCGACAACGTCAAGGCGGATTTACAGATTCACTGTGCGAAGTGGATGGATGAAGTGTTGCAGGTCGCGCTGGACAGAATGCCAGTGCCCCGCGTTGCCGAAGACGAAGAAACAGCCAATCCTGAGATTACTTTAGACGAAGATAGCGCACCGAGTATCAGTACGCACTGAACGCCAAGACTGCGCTAGCGATAAGCTAGATGAAAGAGTGAGAATGAGTTGCCACAGCGCATATTGGTTGTTATATGATGCGGATCCCGAAAGGGCTTTTTTAAAATAGCGTTAAAAACGGATCGTATTAGTAGCCCCAATTTCATAAGGCTTAAGACGTGGATGTTTTGCGCGAACAGCGAGGGGCTTTAAATTGAATAAAAGTGAATTGATAGACCACGTCGCCGAATCGGCAGACATCCCTAAGGCAGCTGCGGCAAGAGCGGTAGATTCGACCTTAGAGGCAATTACGAAGTCGTTGAGCGATGGCGAATCCGTCGCGCTTGTAGGCTTCGGCACGTTCCTCGTGCGCGAGCGTGCAGCTCGTGCGGGCCGCAACCCAAAGACTGGCGAGGCAATCCAAATTGCGGCTGCCAAGGTTCCTGCGTTTAAGGCCGGCAAAGCTTTAAAAGATGCCTTGAACTAATACCGTTTGAGATTCCGGCGACTCAGCTTGCCGGCACAAGGGCGCTAAAGTGCGCCCTTTTTTTTGGGCTCTTTGTGGGCCCTTTATGATTACCGAGTTCTAAGAAAGGGTAGAGAAGATGCTGCAGCAACTAAGAGATCAAACCCAGTCTACGGGTTTTAAGGTTTTGGTTGTCGCCATTATTTTGGTCCTGACACTTTTCGGGTTTGGTGCAACGAATATTTTTTTGGGCGCCGTCCCTAGCGTCGCAAACGTTGGTGACTATGAGGTGACAGAAAATGTTTTGGCGATGGAAACAGAGCGTGAACGTCGGCGAATCATTACGCAGATGGGTCCCGAATTTGATCCGGCGGACATTGATCGTCTACAACTGCAGAGTTTTGCACTAGAACAGCTTATCAATCGCCAAGTGCTCTATCAGGCGACAGATATGCTCGGTTTGACACTTGCTGACAGCGAAGTGAATCGTCAACTCGTCGACAGTCCTGCTTATCAAGTGGCTGGAGAGTTTAACGAGGCGCTCTATCGTCAGCAGGTGCAAATGCTCGGATTTACCCCGCTCCAATTCATCGATGAAGTCCGGCAAGGCCTAGGCTCTGAGCTTTTGCGACAGGGTGTCGTTGCCAGCGGTTTTGCGCAAGATTGGGAAATCGCCCAAGCAACGGCGTTGCTGGATCAACGTCGCGACATAGCCTACCTTAATCTTGACGTAGACGAGTACGTGGAGGGCGTTGCAGTGACGACGGAGGCGATAGCCACCCGTTACGAAGAAGATCTTTCCGTCTACGTTACCGAACCTACGGTCGATGTTGAGTGGGTTGAGATCACATTAGCGGGCTTACAAACCAGCGTTGACGTTGACGATAGCGAAGAAGCATTACAAGAGATATACGATGCGGACGTTAGTACCTTAGTGGAGAGTTCCCAGCGCGCCTCCGCCCATATTTTGATACTGGTCGACGATACGACGGATGAAGCTTCTGCTTTACAGCAAATCCAGACTGTTGCGGAGCGCCTATCAAATGGCGAGGATTTTGCTGTATTGGCCGCCGAGTTGTCGCAGGATCCGGGGTCAGCGGCGTCTGGCGGTGACCTAGGCATGATGACCAAGGGGTCGTTTGATACTGCATTTGAAGACGGCCTCTGGGCACTCGCGACACCGGGCGATGTGTCTGCGCCGGTGCGCAGCGAATTCGGTTATCACCTGATTCAGCTAAAAGAGATCGGCACCGTAAATATCCCTTCGTTCGATGAAGAACGCGATGTGATTCTTGCGCGCCTGCGCAGCGAGGCTGCGGCTAACGCATTTGATCTAGCGATGGACGATCTCGAGCAGAGGGCATTCGAAGAACGCTATGAGTTAACCTCAACGGCAGAGGCAATCAGCGCTACCGTGCAAACGGCCAAGGGCGTCACTCAGGGCAACCAAGGCGAAGTCAACGCCTGGAAATACGCGGAAAACGTAGAAGTCATCGACAGTTTGTTTTCTCCAGAAGGTCTCGATGGTGAGAATTCTCCGGTGTTTGTGGTGAGTGATGGCACGGCAATAGTTGCTCGCGTCGCTCAATACAACGCCTCTGTGCAACGCAGCTTGGAAGAGGTCAGGGACAGTATTCGTGAAGAACTTCAATTGGAAAGCGCTTTGAGTCAAATCGAAGCCGACAAAATGGATGCATTGTCACAGCTGCAAGCAGGCGACTCCGTGTCGGCTGTAGCAAGTGGGCTGGGAAAACGCTGGCAACGTGCCGAGCTTACCACTCGTGCTGGCGGCACCTCCCAAGGTTCAGCCAGTATCCCGCAAGGTGTTCTAAGGGAAGCCTTTGCGTTGCCTCGACCAGCATCTGGTGGCAAGAGCGTAGGCTCAGTAACCGGACCTAGCGGCAGCGCGCTGGTGGTGGTAACCCGGGTCGTCGTCGGCGACGTGGATGCTACCTCTGATGTCTTGTTGGATCAGCTCGCTCAAGAGGTCATCGCCAGAGACCAACAACTGGAGTTCGCCGCTTTTTTCACGGCAGCTCAAGAGTCTGTTGGCGTTTCGCGAGCTGATAACTGATCTTTTTCGAGCGGGCTTAACCGCCCACTACGTCAACAAAGAGCGTGAGCGCTTGGCCTGGCTGTAGGTAGCGTTGAGGCGAAATTTCGTTCCATTGGGTAATATCGTCCACGCGAATGCGAAATTTCTTAGCGATGCGGCTGAGTGAGTCGCCTTTGCGCACTTTGTACTGAATTTTGCGGATTTTGCTGGGTGCATCGCTTAGCTGGGCGGCGAATGCTGGAGGTAGCGGCAGACGCATTGTTTGGCCAACGCGCAGCAGATCTCGTCTGCCGATGCGGTTCAGTCGAGCGATCCTATCGATGGATGTATCACTTTGCCTCGCAATGCTCCAGAGCGAATCCCCCGGGCGCACTGTATACGACTTCGTACCAACGACATATGGCAGGCTGAACGAACTTGTGCTCGGAACGCGCAGTGATTGGCCAATCTGCAGCACGTCACTATTCAGGTTGTTGAAGGATTTCAGTTGCTGGCTGGACAAGCCGTTGGCTGCCGCCAGTTCACTGACGGTGTCGCCAGCTTCTACAACGATGGCTCGCCACGCGACGCGCTGCGCCTCGGGTACCGAAGCGAGAAGAACGGAAGCATCCTCCACCGTAGCTGGATATGACTCAGGCAGGGTGAGACGTAGGGGTATGTCTGCCGACCACTGAGATCGTTTCAGTCCGGGGTTAAACTGGTAAACCTCCGATGCCGCAATGTCTAACGTTTTGGCAACGACGGCCACGTCATAGGCGCTGGCGAGGTCTAAAACGCGCAGCGGATCTACGTTGCGGACAACTGGAAGTGCAATGCCATAGTCCGCTGGATTGGCGACAATGGCTGATATTGCCAAAAGCCTGGGTACATAAGCTCGAGTTTCGCGCGGCAGGCGCAAGCGAAAGAAATCTCGATGTTGGCTTTTACGCAATGCCTTGGAGACTGTGCCACCGCCAGCGTTATAGGCGGCCAGTGCAAGCTGCCAGTCGTCAAAACGCGTATGCAGATCCTGCAAAAAGTTCAGGGCAGCATGAGTAGCAGCGATCACATCTCTGCGCCCATCATAGGAGTCAGTCATGTGCAGGCCATACTGCTTCGCCGTGGGACGCATAAATTGCCAAAGTCCGCTGGCACCATAGGGCGAAAACGCATACGGATCGAGCGCACTTTCCACCACAGGCAGCAAAGCCAGCTCTGAAGGCAAACCGCGTTTCCGTGCTTGGGCAAACAGATAGGGCAGGTAGCGCTGCATTCTCGGCCCTAAGCGTGCCCAATACTCAGGGTGGGCCTGTAACCAGCGTATTTCTTGCTGGACGCGTTCTTCGGCTACACGATGATCCAACTGCATCTCGGATCTGATTGCCAGCCAGAGGTCGCTGTCATTGGCTTGAGGGGGCTGAGCTGTGTCTGTATTCGCCAGATGTGGCCCTGATTTCTCGCGATCGCTGAGGTCATCTGTGGCGTCATAAGGTAGCTCGTCGCTCACCCCTGGGCACGCTGCAGTAAAACCGGTTGTAATAGTCTGCGGTGGCGGCTGGTCACTCATTGACTGCATAGGCTCCACAGGGAAGGGGGATATGCAGCCTGTGAGAAGCGTCAGGGCGCCTGCAACGAGATTAATTGCGCGGTGACGTATACCAAAGATATAGCGTGGAAACTTGATGTTGGTTAGCCTAGTCGAAACACGATGCGACGTGCATCTTAACAGGTACAGCCAGAGCTCAGTAAATGTATGGACCGGCCAGTGATGAAATCGACCTACGCTAACGCCCTCTGGGCCAGTAGCTTCGGTCAGCGACTCGAGGCAGAGGAGCAAGTGTTATTGCAGCCATTTCTTCGGCGTCTACACGGCGATGCGGTACTCTGGGTAGGGGAGAACCAATCCATGCCAGCGACCCTGAAGCACTGCATGGTGCGGCAGAGGATCTGGGCGACCCGGTCCGGGATTAGCATTGCGGGTGACTCGATGGACGATCTGGCTCAAGTACATACGCAGTGTGATAGCTTGCCTTTTTCGACCGGATCTTTCGATGGGGTCGTGCTGCATCATTCCTTAGAACATAGCCGTGACCCTCGCGCCAGTATTCGAGAGGTAGAACGTGTTCTCAAACCCGGTGGTCGGCTTGTGATTTGTGCAATAAACCCATTGAGTATTACGGGCATAAGGATGTTGTTGTGCTGGCGTAGAAGTCGCTTGCAGCAGGAAAAAAATGCAGGTGAGCAAAGTCTGCGGAGACAAAAGTGGCGAAAACTGCGGTGGATAAGTCCATTGCGTTTGAGCGATTGGCTGATGCTGCTGGGTTTGAGTACCGATGAGGCACCGCGTTTTCGCTCCCTAACTCTGCCCACCATGAAACCTTCATACCAGCGCCTGTTGCGATCGGTTTCACGAAAAGTACCGCGCGGGATGGGTCAGATGTCATTCCTGCTCCGCGGTTTAGCGCAGCTTTACCGTCCATTGCGGCCGCTGCTGAGGCGCTTGCCGATTGGCGGCATTGTGGTGCTGTCGGCGGTGAAAGAAAGTGAAGGCAGGACAATGATCGGCAGACCGATGCGCGTTATAGGCGAGAAAAAAATTCCCGCCTTGATACCTTCTGCGCGTACGACACCTGAGTACAGCAAATTTACAACGCATGGTTAAAGAGGCGCGACTGTGACAGTAGAAGTGTTTACCGACGGAGCATGTCGAGGCAATCCCGGCCCTGGTGGTTGGGCCGCCTTGGTGCGTGCCGATGAACAAGAACAGATTTATGCGGGCGCAGAACAAAGCACCACAAACAATCAGATGGAGTTGATGGCTGCTATCCAAGGATTGGAGGTGCTAGCACCTCAAAGCGTTGTCAGCCTCACTACCGATTCGCAATATGTTCGGCAGGGCATCACGCAGTGGATTCACGGCTGGAAGCGTAATGGCTGGAAAACCTCTCAGCGCAAGCCCGTTAAAAACCAAGGCCTGTGGCAGCGCTTGGATGCGGCAGTGGCAAATCATCAAGTAGAATGGCATTGGGTCAAAGGACATAGCGGTCATCGAGAAAACGAAATCGTGGATGAAGCCGCCAATGCTGCCATCGACGCGATGCAGGGCGGGTAATGCGACAGGTCGTATTAGATACCGAGACCACTGGGCTCGAGGTTGTAAGCGGACACCGCATCATTGAGATTGGCGCGGTTGAAATGATCAATCGTCGACTGACTGGCAGAACATTCCATAAATACATCAATCCCGACCGCGATATCGACGATGGCGCTAAAGAGGTTCACGGCATTACCGAAGCTTTTTTGGCGGATAAACCGCGCTTTGCTGACATCTGGCCCGAGTTGGATGCATTCCTTGCAGATAGCGAACTCGTCATTCACAACGCGCCCTTTGATGTGGGTTTTTTGAACGCAGAGATAGCTCGAATGCCGGAAGGCGGCGACGCGAAAATTAGGCGGGTTGAAGACTTCTGCGAGATCACGGATTCCCTGTCGCTGGCGCGTCGCAAACACCCCGGTCAAAAGAACAACCTAGACGCGCTTTGCCGTCGTTACATGGTGGACAACTCCCAGCGTGACCTGCATGGCGCGTTGCTGGATGCGGAAATTCTTGCGGATGTGTTCTTGCTGATGACCGGTGGGCAGGCGCAAATGTTTGCTGCTGCAGCAGATCAAGACACGCAACAGGCGCGAGAATCGGCGGAGACAACGGCGCAGATTAATGCGACTCAACTGCAGGTGATTCGAGCGCGGCCGGAGGAAGTTGCGGCGCATCAAGAGATGTTAGACCTGCTCGACCAACGTAGTGACGGCAAGACGCTATGGCGTCAATGATGGACGTCGAACAAGTTTAAGCGCTAAAGTCGTTCAGCCTGCTGGTGGCAGATCTGGGTTACCCGCGAAGCGGGCAGCTCTCGATAGCCGTTTAGCTCAGATAAAATAGACAACGGCGAAGTAGCCGGTGATGCCCATAGTAATCGTATAGGGCAGCGCCATCGTCACCATGCGCATGTAGCTAAGGTTAATCAGAGGCGCGATAGAAGAGGTGAGCAAGAACAAAAAGGCTGCTTGGCCATTGGGTGTTGCCACGCTGGGGATGTTTGTGCCGGTGTTAATTGCCACGGCAAGAGCATCAAACTGTGCCCGCGAAATTACTCCATCGGTAAAGGCTTGCTTGACTTCGCCAATGTAAACCGTCGCAACAAAGACATTGTCACTGATTGCCGATAGCAGTCCGTTAGCAATGTAGAACATGCCCGGCTGTGCGTCTTCAGGCAGCGACAGCACATACGCAATCACAGGTGAGAACAGATGTTGGTCGTGAATCACACCTACCACGCCAAAAAACACCACGAGCAGAGCCGTAAAAGGTAGGGCCTCTTCGAAAGCCTTGCCCAGATCGTGTTCTTGCACTACGCCGTTGAAAGCCGTTTGCAGAACGATAATGGTCAGTCCGATTAAGCCAACCTCAGCCACGTGAAAGCCCAGCGCCAGAATTAGGATGACAGCAGAAATGGCCTGAATCACAAGTCGCGCATTATCGCGGTCGGTGCGCTTGGCGGCTTCTGCTGCATCAAACTCCACAAGAATTTCGCGCACGCGCTCAGGCAACAATGCTCCGTAGCCGAACACTTTGGTCTGTTCTAGGAGTAGGCAAGTGAGAAGGCCCACCACCAGAACTGGCATAGTGACTGGCGCCATGCGCAGGAAGAACTCAACAAAGTTCCATTCGGTGTAGCTGGCGATCAATAAGTTCTGTGGTTCGCCCACCGTGGTGCAAACGCCGCCTAAAGCGGTGCCTACTGCGGCGTGCATCAACAGGTTGCGCAGAAATGCGCGAAATTTCTCGAAGTCGGGGTCCTCGGGACCGCTTTGGCTGTCGGCCACGTTTTTGTACACGGTATAAAAGCCGACCGCGACGCTGATCACGACAGCAGTCACAGTAAGGGCGTCCAGGAACGCCGACAAGAACGCTGATATGAAGCAAAAGAGAAGCGAGATCAGCATTTTAGAACGAATGGACAGCAGCACCTTGGTAAAGGTGAACAGCAGCAATTCCTTCATGAAATAGATGCCGGCCACCATGAATACCAGCAGCAGGATCACCGGAAAGGCTGCCACCACTTCATGATACACCGTATCAGGTGAGGTCATCCCCATGACAATGCCTTCCAAAGCCAACAAGCCGCCTGGTTGGAGCGGGTAGCACTTTAAAGCCATGGCGAGGGTAAAGATAAACTCTAATACCAGCACCCACCCCGTGATGTAAGGTCCAGCGACGAGTAACAACACCGGATTAAAAAGCAAAAATCCGATGACGGTTTTCTTATACCAATCCGGGGCATGACCCAAAAAATTCTGGGTGAACGCATTCATTGTTGTTTGCATTGGACGTCCTTGATTACTGCATTCAGAAATCTGTTGCTTCCCCGATCTCTTAGCTGAGCAAAGTCACTTGCGCATGGCATGACGTAGTCTTTGAGGGGGTAACCACAATTCTGTATTGGAGAAGATAGCTTGGTGAGGCTCACAGGAGCAAGTGAATTGGGTCGATTCGGAAAATTCCAGTCGTGCGAATTTTTGCGGCGAGCGCTATTCTAGCCTATTACGCAACCGCGATAGACCGTCGCTGCGGCAATGACCAGCAAGGTGTTGACTATGTGGCCGAAAGATCCCGATGAATTCATTCCAAATCACGTTATGCCCGACGGTGCTGATAATGATGATGCGTGGTACTTCGTCTTCCTCAGGGGCGAACTGGTCTGCAAAACCCAGCAGGGTGTTCCTACCCCAATTACTGCGGGAGACTATCGGTGGTTCGATGTCGATACACAGAGTAAACAGTTCTTAGGGCATCATGGCAGCGTCCCATGCTTTGCGCTGAAGGCCGAAGGATCTGTGCCAGAGGGTTATTCGTCGGTACCGCTGCGCGCACTGCTGGGCCGAACTTCGCAGACGCTTTTTTATCTGGCTGGCCGCGCCCAACAGATTGTGGACTGGTACGAGACGCATCAGTTCTGTGGTCGCTGCGGTTCGACGATGGCCCAGCATCCCCAAGATCGGGCGATGAGCTGCGAGAATTGTGGGCACATAAACTATCCCCGGATAAGCCCTAGCATCATTGTGCTGATCACTAAGGGCGAGGAGATGTTGCTGGCGCGAAATGCCAATTGGCCTACCAATATGTACAGCACCCTCGCAGGTTTTGTCGAAGCCGGAGAGTCAATTGAACAAACTGTCCACCGAGAGGTTTTTGAAGAGGTTGGACTAGAGGTACAAAATTTACGGTACTTCGGATCGCAAAGCTGGCCCTTCCCCAACTCTCTGATGTTAGGTTTTCATGCGGAATATGCTGGCGGCGACATCGTTTGCCAGGCGGGTGAAATTGCTGATGCACAGTGGTTCACCAAAGACAACATGCCGCAAACACCGCCCAAGACGGCTATTTCAGG
>PYIJ01039548.1_pt1 | contig 11808 bp, 9 predicted proteins | sample 3578051 | NCBI WGS metagenome assembly PYIJ01 (sample SAMN08408021, study PRJNA431606) | Marine metagenome isolate SA_KN192-05_S13_5m, whole genome shotgun... | biome: marine; feature: oceanic pelagic zone; material: water; isolation source: surface water sample, 0.2-0.8 um fraction ... | reverse complement strand
TCTTCGGTTTAAGTAGTAGAGGTGTTCAAGTAGATGCAAAAATTTTCAGCGAAGATTTTAATGACTTACTGAATCTAGTATGGAGAAGTAAAACACAAATAAACGATAAAGGGTGGTTTGCAGAAATTAAAATTCCCTACTCTGCTCTAAGATTTCCAAAATCGGATATTCAGACTTGGAATATAAATTTTGCAAGGCAAATAAGTAGATTTAGAGAAGACAACAACTGGAATCCTGTAAATCCTGATCTAGAAAATTACCTTCTAGAAAGTGGAGTAGTTAAAGGAATTAAAGATATTACTCCACCTTTAAGATTGGCATTAATTCCATTTTTATCGAGCTACAACAGCTTCTCCAAAGACACAGAACCTCTTTCTACTTTTACTGGTGGAATGGATGTTAAATATGGAATTAATGAAGCTTTTACTTTAGATGTTACACTATTACCAGATTTTGGGCAAGTAATTTTTGACCAACAAGTGCTCAACATAAGTCCTTTTGAAATAAGATTTAATGAAAATAGACAGTTTTTTACAGAGGGAACAGAGCTTTTTAATAAATCAAACTTGTTTTACAGCAGAAGAATTGGGGTTCAAACACCTTCCAAAGTCTATAAAAGTCAATTAAATAACAATGAAGAATTAAATGAGATTCCAACTTCAGTTCCATTAATCAACGCTAGTAAAATATCTGGAAGATTAAAAAACGGATTAGGTATTGGTATTTTTAATGGTGTTACTGCAGAACAAAAAGGTATAGCAATAAACAGAGAAAATGGCGATGAAAGAGAAATTTCTATCAGTCCGTTAAGCAACTATAACGTCATTGTGTTAGATCAGAACTTAAAAAATAACAGTTCCATTACTTTTACCAACACCAATGTTTGGAGATCTGGAAATTTTTACGATGCCAATGTTAGTGGTTTGGATACCAAACTCAACACTAAAAGCAATGATTACTTTGTTCAAACTCAAGCAAAAATATCCAACATATTAGATACCAATAATAATTCATTGGGACATACCTGGGGAATTGAAGCTGGTAAACAAAGAGGAAATTTTACTTATGGATTGGAATATTATGAAGAGTCGGATACTTACGACCCTAATGATTTGGGATTTTTAAGAGCTAATAATAGTCGAGTTGGCGAAGTTTATATAGGATACAGAAATTTCAATCCTAAAATTGAAAAAATAAATAGATTTTTTACCAGTACTGCCCTTTCCAATGAATGGTTATATGCCCCCAATTTATTTGGAGGAAGTTTTTGGAATGCTAGAGCAACAATAATAACAAATTCTTTTAATGCGCTTGGAATAAGATTAAGTGGAACATTAAATGAGTCTAACGACTATTTTGAACCAAGAGGAGATGTTATAGGGGAAGAAAAGTTTATTAGACCAGTATGGACAAGTACCAGAGCATGGTTTTCCTCCAATTATCAAAAAAGAATTGCTGTAGACCTTGGTATTGGATATGTATTTGTAGAGCGGAACGATTGGTGGGAATGGAACTACGACTTTGAAACTAGGTTTAGAATTACCAACCAACTATTTTTAATTCATTACTGGGAGCAAAGGTTTCAAAATAATAGCGAGGGATACGCTGTAGATTTTGGAACTCCAGAATTTACACATGATGGCATTATTTTTGGGAATAGGGATAGAATAAATACTACTCAAACACTAGGGATTGACTATACATTGACCAATAGAATAGGAATCACATTTCGATTAAGGAATTACAATGCTATTATTAAATACAATAACTTTTCAGAACTTCTTCCAAATGGAAGATTATCTAACTTAGAGAACTATTCTGGTAATGATATTAACGGTAATTCCGTATACGATATCAATTACAATGCTTTTACTATCGATATGCTTTTTAGATGGGTGTTTTTTCCTGGTAGTGAAATTAATGTGGTGTGGAAAAATTCTATTTTTTCAGATGACGAAAGAATTGATCAAACTTATTGGAATAACTTATTTGGTAGTTTACAAGACGGTCCAATGAATACATTTTCTATTAAATTAATATATTGGCTAGATGCACAATATCTCAAAAAATAAAAAGACATACAGTTTCCAAAAACCTCAACAGGTTATTTTACTCTATAAAATATTATTACTTTTGTATTAAAATTAATTTTATGAAGAAATCTATTCTCCTAAACTCTATTATATTTCTAATGTTTAATTTATTTGGACAACAACAATTAAATAGAACTTTATTTTTCGATGGTCAAAATAGAAGTTTTATTATTTATATTCCTTCTTCTTACGATGGAAGCACAAAAGTTCCTGTAATGTTTAATTTTCATGGTGGTGGCGGAACATCTTCAGGTTTTATTTTCACTAACGATATGCGTCCAATTGCAGATACTGCAAATTTTTTAGCTATTTATCCTCAAGCTGCAGTAGATCCAACCGATGGAAGTAATTCTTGGTTACATAAAACTCCAACTACTCATAACGATGTAAACTTTATTGAATCAATTATTGATACAATTAGTAATGATTATAATATTGACAATGATAGAATTTATGCTTGCGGTTATTCTGAGGGGGGACTTTTCTCTTATGAGTTAGGATGTAGATTGAATAACAGAATTGCGGGATTTGCATCAGTTTCTGGAAGTATGCTTACAGAATTCTACCGTCTTGATAATGGTTTTGGATCATGTTCACCAATTCATCCAACTGCAGTTTTACTTATTCCAGGGACGTTGGATGGGAGTTTCCATTCTATGTATAATGGTTTTCAACCATATTATTTATCAGTAAATGATATTACAACATATTGGTCAAGCCACAACAATGCAGATTTAAATCCAACCGTAAGTTCTGTTCCTAACACCAATACATCTGATGGAAGTACTGTTGAAAAGAGAATTTGGGAAAATGGTGACAATTGCGTAGCTGTCCAAGAACTTAAAGTAATTAATGGCGGCCACGATTGGCCAGGGAGTTATGGAAATATGGATATTAATGCATCTCAAGAAATATGGAAATTTATATCAAAATACGATATTAATGGTTTAATAAATTGTGGTTCTACAGAAATCACGACTTCTAGTGATGTGGAATTTGAAATATTTCCAAATCCGACCACCAATATTATCTATGTAAATAACTTAGATAAAAACAGCTCAAATTTTCAAATTTTTTCTTCTATTGGAAAATTGGTAATGAATGGTGCAATAAAAAGTACTAGTATTTCAATAGATCTCTCAGATTTGGAGCCTCAACTTTATATTTTAAAAATTGATGGCATTTCATATAAAATAATCAAGGAATAAAAAAAGCAGATCCATCGACCTGCTTTTAAGTTAGAAAGGAGTGATTAGAGAAGATGCACAAAAGGCACCAATAGTCCAATCAACTCCTTAGAATTTTTTTCGATAGACATTTGACACCTCCTTTCTATATTAAGTTAAACATGGCTGTTGTCACAGCATTAATTATTACGTTATGAATATAATCAAGAATTTGATTTGAAACGATACTTGTTCAATAAATATGAAAAAAGAAATTAAATAATGTACTTTTGAGATGTTAAAATAAATGATTTATGGGAATACTTATTCCAATAATTTTAATTGTAGTAACGAGTATTGTCATTTGGAAATCTTCCGATGGTTTCGATGTTGCTTCCTCCTACTTAGGAAGAAATTTGTCTAATGGGGTTAAAGGAGCAACAATTAATGCAATATCTAGCTCAATGCCAGAACTTTTGACTACCATTTTCTTTTTAATTTTTTTAAAAGATGCAGAAGGTTTTTCCGGTGGAATGGGGACAGTTGCTGGAAGTGCTGTTTTCAACGCTATGATAATACCTGCATTTTCTGTTTTAGCAGTCTATTATTATGGAATTTCAAAAAATATAAAAATTTCAAAAAATGTTATATACAGAGACAGTTTTGCTCTTCTAATTTCACAAATTGCTCTTATTTTAATTATTTATTATGAATTTCTTAACTGGTTAGGAGGCTTAATATTAATTTTACTATATGGTATTTATGTTTTTTATATGTTTTATAAAATGCCTAACAGCGGTTCCTCAAATTATGACGAATTAGAAAATGAAGGAATAATTCAAAATAGAGTAGTTTTATTTTTAAAATTAGATTTTTATGGCTCTATAATTGGCAACAAAAGATTGAATAACGTAAACTCTATGTTATTACTATTTGTTTCATTGATTTTTATTGGTTTTTCGTGCTTACTTTTGGTGAAAGCGTGTGAAATGCTTGGTCAAGAAGAGTATTCGTTTTTGGGGTTAAATAATTTAAAAGGTCTTGACTTACCTATTTCAATTGTTGCTGTTATTATTGCAGCTGCAGCAACGAGTGTTCCAGATACAATATTATCTGTTAAAGATGCAAGAAAAGGAAATTACAACGATGCTATTTCTAATGCATTAGGTAGTAATATTTTTGATATTTGTTTTGCCTTAGGACTACCAATACTACTTTACACTATTTTTTATGGACCAATTGGGATGAATCCTGCAACTCTATCCTTTAGTTTAAATGTTTTAATAGTACTTTTTATTCTCACAATCTTTACATTTTTAGTTTTTATATCAGGGGAAACCATTGGAATAGCAAAAGCTGTAATTCTATTAATGATGTATGCCGCTTTTATAGGTTATGTTTTTATTTTTCACCTTTAAATATTTTAACCCCCCAATTATATAAATAGTTAATGTTAGAAATTAAATTGAATAAATTTGAAGATAGAGATATCATCCCCAGAAATAAACCTTTGTTGGAAACAAATTCTAATATTACAAGGTAATCAAACAAAAACTATGAAAAAAATTATAATTACTATTTCTATTGTCTTTTTAATAACTCAGATAACTAAAGCACAAGTAATAACTGCTCTTCCTTGTAACACGTTAGGTATGTCTGTAAATGTAGGTTCTAGCATTAATTCAATCAGTATCTACCATTCAGGACAATACATGACCCATCCTCGTGAAAATAATATCTTTTCTTGGAAATTTACAGACAAGCAAGGAAACATACTACATCAAGATACGATAGTTAATTATGCATTTTGTAATTTTAGTCATAATTGGACACTTACAGACACCATAAATGTTACCGTGCATTTAGTAAATGATTCTGCCAATTTGGATGCTTGGAATACAAATCAAGGTTTGCCACTTAATGGTAGTTCCATAAATTGTTTGTTTGAAGACCAGTTGTATTGGAGTACAGATACTAGTACCCCATGGGGAAGTTGGACTTTTTTAAATGGAAATCCTGGTATAGATGTAACTAATGTAAATGAATCACAAATAGTTGAATCTAACTTAAAAGTCTACCCTTCTCCAACTTCTAACTATCTAAACTTAGAAGGACCAAAAGAAGATTATTCTTTACAAATTTTGAATATTCAAGGAAAGTTATTTCATGAAATGAAAAATATAAATGGGAATCAAAAAATAGATGTTTCTTTTTTACTCTCTGGACTCTTCTTTATAAACGTGAATTATAATAAAGGAAATCAAACCATAAGGTTTGTAAAACAATAATTTTATTTATGCTTAAAATCATATCAATGAATAAAATTGGTCCTATTTTAATAGCCGCAATAGTATCATTGCTAATATTATCATGTAACAAAACAAATTGTGATTCAAGCCAGATAATTGGTAATTGTTTCGTTGATTCTTCCCTTATAAATGAATCTGTAGGTTGTTATGAGCTATATGATCCTGTTTGTGGATGTGATGGTGTTACTTATGGTAATTCTTGCTATGCAACCAGTTTTGGAGGGATAACATCTTATGTTGCTGGTGAATGCAATGATTAAGAATTACTTCGAAAGTGAGTTCTCATATTTTTATGAACATATTTTAAAAAATAAATCAATAACTTTATTAGTAATTTTAATCACATGAAAACTAAATCAGAGATTGTAGATAATTGGCTGGCAAGATACACAGGTTTAAAACTCGAGGAATTTGGTGAGTATATATTATTAACAAATTTTGATCAATATCTCCATATTTTCGCTGATATATGTGCATGCAGTGTTAAAGGAGAAAATAAAAATATGGGTACTGCTTCATCCAAGAATATTACAATGATAAACTTTGGTATGGGAAGTCCAAATGCAGCAACCATTATGGATTTACTTTCTGCAATAAATCCTAAAGCTGTTCTTTTTTTAGGTAAATGTGGTGGACTAAAAAAAAGAATCAATATTGGTGATTTTGTCTTACCTATTGGAGCAATAAGAGGAGATGGGACTTCTAATGATTATTTTCCTGCTGAAGTTCCAGCAATGCCCTCATTTTCACTTCAAAAAGCTATATCCACTACTATAAGAGAATTTAAAACAGATTATTGGACAGGCACAGTATATACAACAAACAGAAGAGTTTGGGAATATGATTCTGTATTTAAAGAGTATTTAAAAAAAACTAGGGCTTACGCTATTGATATGGAAACTGCTACGCTTTTCACTGTTGGGTTTCATAATAAAATTCCTACTGGTGCTTTACTATTGACTTCGGATTCTCCAATGACCCCTGAGGGCGTAAAGACTCTTAAGAAAGATGAAATTAATTCTAGAAAATTTGATAAAAAACACATTGAAATTGGTATTTCTTCCTTAAAAAAATTAATGGATAATGCAGAAACTGTGAGACATTTAAAGTTCTAGTAATAAATTCAAATTGTAAAAAAAATGATTTAAATAACAAGCAAAGAAGACGAAAAAAAGAAAAGTAAATTATTAGAATTTGAGTTGGCAAATTTGATGCAAAAAGAAGAACAGATCGATGATATTTGTGTAATGTGGGAAAGAGTGTAATTATAGTAATAACTTAATTTGAGTCGGTTAGACTACATAATTATTAAGATAATAACCTTATATTTGCGGAAAATATTTTAAATTAAATGGGCAAATCACAAGAAACCTTTAGTAAAAAAGAAAAAGAAAAAAAACGTTTAAAAAAGCGACAAGAAAAATTAGCTAAAAGAGAAGAAAGAAAAGCTAATCCAAAAAAGACATTTGAAGAGTCGATTGCTTACATTGACGAAAACGGTAATTTTACGGATACTCCACCAGACAAATCAAAAAGAACTATTATAAAAGCAGAAGATATTGAAATTGGAGTACCCACAAGAGAAAATGAAAATGACGATCCTATTAAGTCAGGAAAACTTGAATTCTATAACAATGAAAAAGGATATGGATTTATTAAAGAAAATATAACCAACGACAAATACTTTGTTCATGTTAGTAGTCTAAATGGTGATATTGGAGAAAATGACAAAGTTTCTTTTGAGTTAGAAAGAGGTCCAAAAGGATTAAATGCTGTCAGAGTAAATAAGATTTAGAGTTTAATAAATCTAAATTATACAAATAACTTTCTGTGAATTTTAAATTTATTCTATAATACCTATAAAATGGTATCAATCAATTTAAAAAAATAATTAAAATTGTTAAAATTTAAATATGAAGCTTTCCAAAAAAATACTGTCTCTAACTATTCTACTGATAACTACCATTTTTTCAAATGCTCAAGAATTAATTATTGGAGAAGAAAGAATTGAACCGGGAATCGTAGTCATTTTTGAAGGAGCTATTAAAGATATGATTATGCCATCTTCCACCAACTTAAATGAGAGTTTAACAGATGTTCATATTGAAGCTAGAGTTAATTGGGATGTAAATAATATTCCTAAGGGAACACCAAAAGGTGGATTTGTTCCTTATTTACATATCAATGCTTTAATTACTAATCAAAAAACTGGATTAAAAACATTTATAGACTTGATTCCGCATATCAACCTTTCTGATAATTTTCATTACGCTAGAAATATTTCATTACCAGGAAAAATAGAGGATTTATATTCTGTAAAATATACTATATCTCCACCTTCTAAATACGATGTTTCTTTACATATGGATTGGAAAAAAGAAATAGGCAATAGTTTTTTTGAAACTGTTACATATAATTACAAGAATATAAAGTTTGAAGAAATTGCAAAGGCGTCTAGACGATAGATCAATTGTAAAAAGATAAGAATTTTTAGTTCTTTCAAATGATATTAAATATTCAGGACTTTATTATCTAAATTACATTTTTAGCTTTAAAAGATTGAAGTTGTTTTAATTAAAAACTATTATCTTTTGAAAATATTCATTATCAACCAATAGCTTTAACAAGTAAATTCCTTTGGATTTATTAGAAATATCTACTAGAATCTCTCTTTGGTTTTCAACATCTTTATTAAATACCAATCTTCCTGTAAGATCAAAAATATTCAGTTGAACACTAGAATTTGACATTGGTTCATAATCAATTTTAAAGATGCCTTTAGATGGATTTGGAGAAACTTGGAGTAAATCGTTATGAATGTTTTGTAGTCCAACAAAGGAATTTACTAAAATAGATTCTGTACTAACACATCCATTATTATCTGTTATTGTTAAGGTATAATTTCCACTTATTAATCCTCCTATATCTTCATTATTAGAAGAATATCCAGATGGACCATTCCAAGAGAAAACATATGGTGGTGATCCACCAGAAACTGTAATATTAATTTCCCCATCCGATCCAAAAACTTCATCAATAACGTAAGTAAACGTATTAATTTTTAAAGGCTCACTAATATATCCAAAAACATTAGAAATACATCCAATACCGTCCTGAATTAAAACTGAGTAATTTCCTGCACCTAAGCCGTTCATTGTTCCTGAAGCCCCAAAACCAGAACCAAAGTCGTAGCTGTAACCACCATTACCACCCGAGCCAATAACACTAATAATACCATCAGACATTTCATTACAACTTGCATCAGTGTTAGAAAAAACTCCTTGGATTAAGTCTGGTCCATTTAATACAGTTTGAATAGATGAAGTACAATTACTATCCGAAACAAAAATGGTATAATTTCCTTGTGAAAGGTTGTAGAAATTACCTGAATTTTGAGGGCCATTTCCTATGTCATAATTATATAGACCAGTGCCATTATTTACATTTACCATTATTTGTCCATTATCATCTCCAAAACAAGTATCTTGAACTGTAGAATAAGAAAGTGACCAACTACATGGCTGGGTAACACAAAAATTATTTATTTCTTGATTACCATAATCAGCATTAATAGCAATTGTAGAAGCTAAAACTGTTCCAGAAGAAATATTTGTAATTGTATAATCTCCATCAACATTACAAGATCCCCACTGAGATCCATACATTCCATCGCCATAAGAATCATTTAAAATAAAATCATAACAATTTACCGCTAAACATATTGTTTCAGTAATTAATTCTCCACCGCTAACATCAGAGTAAGGACCTCCGCTAGCTAAAACATTTGAGTTACTATCTTCAATTGTCCAGGTTATTTCAGATCCCCAACAGTCTGTATTTATTTCTAATAAAATATCTTGTCCTCCAATTGTAGCTGAGTAATTTGCACTAGCTGCATCATTCAAAGGGTTACTATCTGTATTTCCATTTGGAAGAAAAGTATAGGCATTAAAAGTATGAGAGCCTGCAGTACTAGTCATATTTGGCAAGGTTATAATTTCGGTTCCTCCAGGTGCTAAATTTCCTGTCCAAGAATATAAATTATTGGTAGTGCCATCTATATCATAATTTATGGAAACTGTTGTTAGGTTATTGGTACCATAATTTCTTAGGGTAATTTCTGGATCAAAATTATCTACACAATAAGGTCCTTGAGGAGATGTAACAGTAGATATTCCTGCATCATCTGGAAGAGTTGGCGTATTTGGATCCCATCCATCATCTGTTAAAGTAGAAAGTCCACATGAAGTTGGTGCTAAATATATATCCAAACCATTATTCCATGAGACACCCATTCTACCATAATAATCGTATTGGTTATTATCCACAGTTCCAGCACATGCTGCGGCCCCTCCGTATAATTGACCAATAATTCTGTGGTTCTGATCAAATAACGGAGATCCTGAAGAACCTGGTTCAGTAACCCCTTGCTCCCACTGAGTAATATACCAAGTGGCTGCTCCTCCATTATTTGAGTGATAAGGCGCATCATTTTCTCGACAAATCTTTTTGACATCTCCTCTTGGATGGTGAATGCCTGTTGCCTGGGTTACTGTAGTTAAATCTGAAGCATCCCAACCGGCATAGTAACAATTCCAGTTTTGGGCGTTAGTTAGAGTCATATTATTTATTTCAAGAAGAGCAAAATCTGAAGCTGCAGAATTAACCAAAATTGTAGCTCCATTGGCAGTTTGATCGTAAGGAGGTCCTGGATCTACTGAACCTGTAGTTGTAGCGCAAGACTCTGTACCAGGTGGACTGTCCCAATTAAATCTAAAAGCCCAAGAACCAGTACTTCCGCCTAAGCAATGATTGGCTGTTAAAAAATAAGTACTTCCATCATTGCAAGTATTATTAACCAAAGCTCCAGTACAAATACCACTTCCACCTACTACAATCATGGCAACAGATCGAATTTCACTGTCCCATCCATTTCCCAAAGGACAATTAACATCAATATTACAATCTCCAGATGAGTTAAGTGCTCTTAATAGATTTTTTTCAATTGGGGCCAATGTTCTATATCCATGTATTACGTTAGAAATTGTAAATCTCCCAGATTCTTTAACGTATGCAGGTTCTACATATTCCACAATAATTTTTTCGCCGTGTACTAATTCCGAACCTAACTCACCATCCGTTCTATTATTACTAGAAGTATACGCTCCTACTCTGTTCGTTTGATCTATATCATATAAATATAAATAAGCTCCTTTTGGTAGATAAAAATTTTGAAATAAAAGGTTTACAGTAAAAGCCCCTTGACACTCTATTGCTAACTGCCAAATTTTATCTCCATTTGGCAATACCTTCCAAGAACCAGAATTTTTTAGATTATAATTTACATCATATTTGTAACCAAATCTCCAAGGGCGGTCTTTTAAAGCATCGTTAATAATGTCTTCAGAATCTATGATCGACTGATTGAACCCAGTCATTGTTTTTTCTGGAATATTTTGTAGACTTACTTTTCCATTCCAAGAAATAGGATTTCCTAAATTAGTTGTTTGGCAATAAAGACTTAATGACAATGTCAGAAGGAAAAAAAGAATAATTATTTTTTTCATTTTTAAAAAAGGTACTATTTATTATTCAAGTGAAATTTAATTGAAATATAAATAATAAATTAACAACTAGATTAATTGTGAACTAATATGTTGATATGTAAAAATTTATTATGAATAATAATTACCAAAATATATACTTTGAGAACTTTTAATTAAAGTTTAAAATTTATTGTAGAATGAAATTATCTACATATTTCACATAAGCCATTTACATTAACAGCTATATTATGAATTTCATATTTTGGTAAAGAAATTTTCAAAGAATTTAAAATATCTTCACATGTAACAGTTTCGCACTTTAAACATTTAAAATGAACATGATTATGGATATGGTTGTCTGCACTACAATCCATTCCACAAATTGCATAATATACTTCGTTGTTGCTCTGGTAAGCAGTATGTATTATTCCTTTTTCTTTTAGTTTTTCTATTGTTCTGTACAAAGTAACTCTATCAATAGGTTGCATGGTATTTTGAATATTGGAATAACTCATAGCAGAACCATTATTTTGCATTTTCATTAATAAATTTAACCTATTTGAAGTAGCCTTGAGATTTCTCTTTTTAAGTATTTCTTTTATTGCATCAATTTTCATACTGTTAATTTAAAAAAAAAGCAGATAATATTTTATCTGCTTTTAATAACTGTTGTAGAATTAAATGTAATACTAAT
>PYIJ01367141.1_pt1 | contig 11823 bp, 9 predicted proteins | sample 3578051 | NCBI WGS metagenome assembly PYIJ01 (sample SAMN08408021, study PRJNA431606) | Marine metagenome isolate SA_KN192-05_S13_5m, whole genome shotgun... | biome: marine; feature: oceanic pelagic zone; material: water; isolation source: surface water sample, 0.2-0.8 um fraction ... | reverse complement strand
TTAAGAGATTATCAAAATGTAATAGTCGATAAATTTGTCAAACATATTGACAAATCTGGTGGAGGTTTATTGGAAATCGATACAGGTCTTGGTAAAACCGTAATTGCATTAAATATAATAGCAAAATTACAAGTTAAAACTCTCATTATTGTACACAAAGAATTTTTAATGAACCAATGGATTGAAAGAATAAAAGAATTTCTTCCTGATGCATCGATTGGAAAAATACAAGGTCAAAATATTTCAATATCTTGTGATATTGTAATTGGAATGTTACAATCTTTATCAATGAAAGATTATGATGAATCTATATTTGATAGTTTTGGATTCGTCATTTATGATGAATGTCATCATTTAGGTGCTGAAGTTTTCTCTCGTTCATTAATTAAAGTAGGTTGTAAATATACACTTGGATTATCTGCTACACCTAAGCGCTCAGATGGATTAACAAAAGTATTTGAATGGTTTCTGGGTGACACTGTCTATTGTATAAAACAGCGAGAAAAAGAAGAAGTTAAGGTGAAACTTATAAAGTATTATACTGAGGATGAAGAATATAGTGATATTAAGACTAATTTTAAAGGGCAGGTAAATATGCCTATTATGATTACTAATATATGTCTATACAAAAAGAGAAATGAAATGCTTTTAAAAGAAATAGAAGAATGTGTAAAAGAAAATAGAAAGATATTAATTCTCAGTGACAGGAGAGAACACCTAAAACTTCTAAATAAAGAATTAGATAATAGAGAAATTTCGAATGGCTTCTATCTTGGAGGGATGAAACAAAAAGATTTAAAAGAATCAGAGGAAAAACAGGTTATGTTAGGGACATTTTCAATGGCTAGTGAAGGTTTTGATTGTAAGACTCTTAATACAATAATATTGGCATCTCCCAAGAGTAGTATAGAACAGGCGGTTGGTAGAATTTTAAGACAAAAGAAAGAAGATAGACTGCTAGTTCCTATGGTTATTGACATAATAGATAATTTTAGTATATTTGGAAGGCAGGGTGAAAAAAGATTAAAATTTTATAAAAAGAATAAATATAATATTGAGGATATATGTTTAGACCCAAGAGAGAAAAATAAGGGAAATGATAACGATGTTTATCAGTTCCATTCCGACAGTGATAGTGATTAATTTATTAATATTAAAATTTTTTCTAATTAAAATATATATGAATTATTCAAAGAGTTTTAGTCAAACTACTAGTTTTTCATCTATAAATGGTAAAACTTCATCAAAAAAAAATACTTATATGATTGAACAATCGGGTAAGCAAGCAAGGTTTTTAAAACAAGTTGGGGATGGAGAAAAGCATAGAAGTTTAGCGGGATACACACCGGATGGTAAGAAAATGGCAATGCTTTCTCAAAAAATTAATGGAGGGAAAGTAAAATATAATAAATACATTGTTGAAAATCCTAGAAATCTTAGGGCAGTAATTGCCAATTCTTTAAATTTAACTGATTTAGAAAAACAATTAAGGAAAAATAAAATCATGAAAAATAAGGGTAAAAGGACGAACAGAAAAACTAAATCTACAAAAAAAAGTAAATCTACAAAAACTAAATCTGGTAAAAAAAAATCTGGAAGAAAACCTAAAAAAATTCGTGTTGTAAAAAAAACAAGAAGTATAAGAAAACCTAAAAAAAAGAAAACTCAAAGAAAATCTAAGTGAATATTAAATGAGTAAAACATCATATCATATTTTAGTTAATATAGACGATTTATACAGAAAATTATCACAAGCGTATAATAATCAATTTACTGATTATAGTAAAAGAAATTATGAATGGTTTATAAAAAAAGGAAGGAATTTAAAGAAATATTTAATAAGCAAGGGTCTTTGGATTGATGAAGAAAACCAACAACATAATGCCGAGTTTTTCATTATGAACCTAAAAAGAGAAATTCCTGAAATGGGCGAGGATAAATTACTGAAATTAAAAGAAATTTCTAAGTTTACATTACAGCCTTTACAAACAGGAGACTTGATACCTTTTAAAAATATACCCATAGTTAGGGGTTATCCATGGCCAAGTGCGGCGATAGAAGTTTTAAGAACAGGTGTTGGTAAAAAACCTATGAGCAAAAAATTTAAAAGGAAAAAATCAAAAAGAAAAAGTAAAAAAAAAAGTAAAAAATAATAATAAGTATTTAAAATATTTTTAAATTAATCAAATTTTTTTAATTTAAGAATAATTTAGTATTAAGACTCTAAATGAAAAGAGCTATCCTTAGATCACAAGGTAAAAAAAAGAAATATCTCGCTAGACAGGCTAAATTAAGAGAGGAGGAGGACTCAGATGCTTCCCTATCTTCTGATGACGAAGGTGCAGTTTCTGATTCTATGATAGGAAATCATATAAATGAACAATATATTATTTTGAAATATTTAGGTAGAGGTACATTTTCAAAAGTATGGCTTGTCTACGACTTTATTGAGGATTCTTTTATGGCGTTAAAAATACAGGAGGAAAGATATGTAAAAGATCTAGAAATAGAAATAGCAAATTTAAAAAATATTCAAGGGAAGGATGGCCATCCAAATGTTGCTAAATTTTATGGGGTTTTAGATTTTAAAATAAATAATGAACAAAAGAAAGGTGTTCTGATGGAATTGCTTGGCAGTTCATTAGATGTTTTAATATCAGAGGATTACGATAATAAGATAAATTCAGATATAGTTAAAAAAATATTTAATGATATATTAAAAGGGGTGGATTACATACATAAAAGTGGATATGTACATAATGATTTAAAGCCTGATAATATTCTGGTATCACAGCCCAACAAAAAACTACAATCATTTATTGAAAAAATTAAAGAATTAGATATTAACAATTATTATTTAAAAAAAATAGATGAATTAACTCCTGTAGAAATTAAGTTACTTGATAAAAACAAAAGGAAAATGATAAAAAGAAAGATAAAGGTCAAAGCCGCAAAACAAACTATCAAAGATGTAAGAAAAACAATAATAGATATCAATAATCAAACTTTAGAAAATCTTCAAATGAATATAGAAGAATTAAATGATTCTGATGAAGAACAAACCAACGACAATATAAAAATTAATGAAATAAATCTTGATGATATTTCAGTCAAAATTATCGATTTTGGTAGCTCAGAAATTATAGGAAGAATGGAAAGTGATGAAATATTAACCAGGTGTTATAGACCACCTGAAAATATTATAAATTCATTTTATAATGAAAAATCAGATGTTTGGGTTATAGGATGTATGCTTTATGAAGTTCTTAATGGAAATAGTCTTTTTGATTTAAGAGATTATAATTTAGAATCTATTGAAAAAGACAGGAAACATATGGCACAGATGTATGATGTATTAGGTAAAATGCCCAAAGAACTGGCTATGGATTGTGAATTCAGTGAAGATATATTTGATGCCAAAGGAAGAATTATAAAAAACAAGGGTATAGACCAGAGGGATATAAAATCGGAAATAGGAAAAAGATTTAATATTGAAGATAGTGAGATTGATGTAATTCATGATTTAATATTTAAGATATTAAATTACGATTATAAGTTAAGACCCGGATGTTCAGAAATTCTAAATCATAATTGGTTTCAGTAAAAATAAGGCAAATGCTTTATAAGAAAGTGCGATTAAAAAATGAAAAAAAAAAATAAAGAAATATTATAAAATGTCTCAACCGACTGGAGCAAAGCCAAAGTTATCTATTCCATCAGCCGAAACTTTACAGCAGGCCTGTAAATTATCAATTAAGTTACAGAAGCCTATGTGCTTTTATTTTTATGTTGATTCTCTTAAGGGAAACATATGTATTGCTACTAATGATGAAGAGAAAATAATTTTCAAGACTAATGATGAACATACTTCTCCTATTCAGAATACTTACAAAGTAAACGATGAATTTTTAGTAGTTACTGAAAATACGATTTATGTAATTTCATCAAAAACTCAAATAAAGTAATTTAATATCCGTACACATCTTTAATATTTTTATGAATATTATATCTAAGTATATTCATTTCTTGTTTGTACTTAAATAAACTATCAAGTGATTGTATTTCTTTTAACTTATTAATATCTTCTAAACCTGGATTATTTAATTTTTGTTCTTCTAATTTATCTTCCATTTCTTTTATAAGATTATTTAATCTATTTTCCATCTCAGGTAGAGTTACATGTAGGAAATAAAGATCAGTTCCCTCTTTAAAGGTAGCACCACCTTCAGACGTGTCTAAAATAGGTTCGAAAGATGGCCCCTCAACTGCTCCTGAGTCATCTTCATCTTCTCCATCTCCATCATCCTTAGGACATTGATTCTTCCATGTAGCTCCTTTATCAATGTAAAAGAAAGTTATATCAGGAAGTAAAACTGCTGTCTTAGGTGTTGTTCCACCCTCTTTTTTCATTAATTTTACTTCCACTGGTATGCCCGAACCAGATTCATCTATTTTTTTTCTAACCTCTTCAATTGTCATGCCTACTTCACTTAATGCTGGTGGAATTATTTGTATTTTATTAGATGTTCTATCTTCTAAAATTACACATTCGACATCATTAAAAAGAACTTCTTGAATATGTTGTAATCCTCTACCTTTCATAGTAACCACTGTAGAACCATCTCCTTCGTTAGGACTAAAATCTGTTATAATACTAGTTTGAAATTGGCTAAAATTTTCTATATTATTAGTTCTGGTTTTATGAATATCGTAACAAATTAATAATACCGCAACAGAAACTACTAATGTTACTACAATAAATTTATGTGAAAATTTCATAATATTAAATTATAATAAGAAAATAAATTTAGATCTAGTTTAAAAACCTAAACATGAACGTGATTTTTAGGAGATAATGAATATTTTACTGTTCCATCATTCTCAATATTTTGATTATATTTATGTTGATGTGGATTAATTAATTTATGGATATCATATGGATATTCATGAGCTTTTAAAAATATTTCATAAGGAACTTTATCCTGTTCACACACTGAATTAGTATTACCCAAACATCCTTCTTTTAAATAATATCCACTATTACATTCTGTGCATTCTACACATTTCTTTAAATCTTTTCCTGAAAGTTCTTCTGGAATATCTCCATTAAAATATTTTCCTAAGGGGCAGAATCCTATAGATTTCTTATCTGTATCTTCGACTTCTTTATATCCTATTTGAAAATCATGATCTTTTTTTATTTTAGCTTGAACTTTCTTAAATTTAAGATAATTTTCCATATTATTTTCAATTCTCATTTGATTAATTATTTCATCATCGTTTTCACCAGCACTAGGAGCCATATATTCAACTTCTTTTTGGCATTTTTTTAAATAAATCACTAGAATTCCAATAATGAATAAAAGAATAGTATATTTGGTATTCATATTAATATATAAAAACAAAATATATTATATTTAAAAAATTAAAAAGGAGCTTCTATTTCAGGTTCTTGTTGTAATTTATCGCAATTAGATTTTTCTTTTTTGAAATTATTAGATTTTATTCCACCCACTATTATTTGAATTGAAAAAATTTCTTTTTTATATGAGATTGTATTCAAATCAAAACTTTTTAAAATATCTAAATTTTCTATAGGCACTCTTAAGTATTTATCAGGATTTTCAAATATCCTTAAAAACATTTTGCCTTCATAAAAACTAAAATCTTCAGGAATTAAATTATGAATAAGCTCGACTTTTAAATTATTATCATTATGACAAAAATTTCTAATTAATATATTTTTTGTTCCTACACCAAAAAATTTGGAAAAATCTATTTCTCCATCTTTTCCAATTTTATCTGCTGAGGGACTCGGAGCCTCTTTAGTTTCAGTAATGGATGGCATAGGAACAATTTCAAGAGGTTCATTTTCATATTGATCCTTAAATTTTGTTTCAACACTCCAAAACATCGGAGAATCATATGTTAAATATTTTCTAGTCCATAAAAGTGTAGGAAATAAAACCTGCTTACTCTCACAAATTACTTTTAAATTTAAAGGATATTTGACTTTATTTTTGCCCACATGTAATAACATAGCACCATAGTCTCCTTCTTCATTCCTTGATATTTTCATGTAGTGGACTTTTCCCTGATTAATTATTAATGCTAACATATTCTTTAATGAATCGAATTTAAATTTATTTTTTGTAAAAGCACAAATATCTAGACTACCATCTAAACAATAATCAATATCTACAGGTTTATAGTCTTGTGTTTCTTCTATTCTCTCTACTATTTCTAATATATCTCTGTCTATAATATTTATTCCATATGCTATTTTATCTTTTTTGTCATCTCCCAGAATACTGAATCCTATATGAGCTTTTTTATTAGGTTCTATTGAGAATAAAACTCCTGTGTGATCTCCATCTTCGCTATGAATAGCTGTGCTTGAAAAAACTTCACTTTTACTTTTATGAACAGTTGTTCCCTTAACATCCTGGTTGACAAAGTTGAGATTATCACTTATCATAAAAATGCTATCCTTGGCACTAAATGTAACTTCTAATTTACCTAATAAACTAAAATTTTCTTGATAAGATTTATTGTAATTAATTATAAAGTATATTACTAAAATTATAATAATTGGTATTAAAATTTTAATAACCATATTAAATATTAATGAGATAATTTTATTCGGGCATTTATCCTAATTAAGAGGTAGTCACTAATTCTTGAACTAAATTATTATATTTTATTTCTCTGACATTATCTTTATTGTAAAAATTATAAAAATTTTTATCTAATTCTTGAAATGCTTCATCTTTTTCTGTATCTAATGGATAATTATATGAAACAATGTTAATATATTTTAACATACTTGGTCCATGAACAGTTTTGGGTCCTTCTTCACTCACAGTAGTTAAATTAAAAGGTAAACCATACTTTTCTGTCTTTAAATCTATTTCTATACCTATCGCCTTAGGAGTTTCTTTTTTTTCAAAGAATTCATTAAGCATCTTTTTAATTTCATTACTTATGGTTTTTTGATAACTAAATACTCTTATATTAGCTTTAAATCCTGGGTACACTCTTAATAATTTCATCGCACTAGGATCATATTCTAATTCTGGATATTTTACTGTATTGAAAGTATTTACTTGTATTTTTAATGAACTTTGATAATCTATATGACATATATCATTGGTTTTTAACTTATCAATAAGTGTCTTACCCTTACATCTTAATATTATTTTACCCATAAGTTCACTTAGCTTTTTTTGTGAACATTCTGTATTAACATTCTCACCTAACGTAAAGAATTTTGAAGGGGTTTTAGTAGTTTTTTTTTCACCTTCAGCATCACCAAACAAAGTTGTTAATAATGATCCAGATAATTCTCTCTGCATTTTATCTGTTTTCCCACAAATTAATGATTTTCCACTTGTTGTGACATCATTACAATTATTTATTAATTTAGTTATTTCATTAAAAATACCTGTATCACATTTGCTGCTTTCTGTTACATCAAAACCTAAAATTAATGGATAGGGAGTTGATGAATCATCAAAACATTTTGAATAAGCATGGCATACAGTAGTTAAAAAATCCAAAAGATTGGATGTGCCTGTAAACCCATGTCTTATTTTACAAATTCCTTCTGTTGGATTACAATCTGTTCCAACGTCACCTTCACCTATAACTTCCTGACCTTTCATATCTATTTCCATAAAAACTGGATATTTTAATGTAGAGAGTACTATTTCAATGACTCTACAATTAAGTTCAGTCATAACAGATTCTCTTAAGAGACTTCTATGTCTTATCAACGTATTATGAGTTGAGTTGATAGGACATTTATAAAAGGGCCGATCTTGTAAATTCTCTCCATCTGAAGATTCGTAGATATTATCACCCATTTAATATAAAAAAAGAAATAAAAAAAATATAAATTACACTTGTTTAATATCCATAAATGGATTATAAGGTAAAACAGTCTTTGGAACAAACTCTTTATATTTTAAATCTCTAATAAATGTATTATTATTACCTGATATGTAGAAATTTACAGGAGAGCCATATTCACCCTCTATAGGTTTATCGGATCTATGATTTGCTATTATTTCTTTTGTAATTGGATTTATAATTTGGAAAAGTAGATGATTATCCTTATGTAATAAGATTTCAATAACGTCATTTTGTTTAATATTGTAAACTTCACCGCTACTATTCTCTGATAGTATAGTTTCTTTTTTCCCTTTATACTTCACTACCAACTTAGTTACATCCTCCTTTTTAATTAAATCATAATATTCTTCTAGATCTAAAGTGTACCTTGGTTTCTGGAAATATTTATTAGGATTCATATCTTCATATTCTTGTTCATATTTTTCTATATAAAAATGTAAGTTTTCTGCTAAATATTTTTCTTCATCCGTAGAAAAATTTAAATCATAAGCATCACCAGCTTGTAAAATTGTCTGTTTATTTAATATTTGTTCATAATCCTTTTCTATTGGATCTCTAAAAGTAATAACATCAGACAATATGCCATTATTATTATGTTTACAGGTACTTGTATCTATAGTTCGTGTTGTACAATTAAATCCAAATAATTTTTTATATAAGTCAGTATTGGGCTTAGACACTCCAGGAGCTTCTGTTTGTCTTTCTCCAACATAACATGGTTGAAAATCATCAAGAGGGTCACATTCTTCCATTTTACCACCAGGGACATTCATTGGTATGCATTTTCCCATCAAATTTCCAAAATTAGAATCTTTACCAGGTTTACTAGCGTCATAAATCTTATTTCCTTTATTTGTAATTAATTCAGCCAAATGATGAGATGGTCCAGGAGCACATGTTTCATTATCGGGATGTTTAGGGTCAGAACAATCCTTAAAAATTCCACCTGTAATATAAGAACCCTCATCTGGATTAAATGTGCCTTCCAAGTATTGTCCCTCAGGGCATTTTATAACTAAATTATTACCGTTTTCTTCCAACTCAGCTGCGAGTTCTGCCTGTACAGTCTTTATTGTTTCTGGGTCATAATAATTCCTTTCTCCCTCATAGTCTATACCTTTAATTTGATCAGGTGGCGGTAAAGTCATTAATTCTTCGAGACCCATTTTCTCACATTCAGCCTGGTCTTTAAACATAAAACATTCTGAGTCTTCCCTGTAACAAAACATGTTATTATCTTTATCAAAACCACCAAAGAAAAAATCGTCTCTAGAATCTCTAGTGTGTTTAATACATCTAGGTCCAACTAATTCTAAGAAGGGTTTTAAATGTTCTTGTTTTGCTATTTCAGTAATTTTTTCATGAGGGACAAATTGATTATTTTTGATTCTCTTTTCATTTTTATCTTTTTCAAGCATACATTCCTTCATTGAAAAATACTTGATATAGTTATCTTTTTTTATAGGAATATCCTCAGAATCGGATCCAGTATCTTCACCCTGGAAATTACCCACAAATCCTTCTTTTTTGTCTTTCTCTAAAATATTAAATATATTTTCATGAGGTTTAAATTTAGCCACTAAATATTTATCCCTACCATAAATCTTTCCTTTTTGTGGGACATGAACATTACAAAAAGGTATATCTAATTTACATTTAGTTAAAACACGATTACCTCTTAAATCATTAATATTGAAATATCCATTAAAACTTCTAATAAAATCTAAATTCTTAGCATTTTTAAAAAGCACCATACCTTTTACATCACCCTTTCTAAAGTATGGAAAAAAATCAGATTTTTTTGTATTATTTCCAATAATTTCAATCTTAGACCTTTTCTTTTTTATTTTTTTTGAAAGAAGTTTACCCATTTCATTTATTTTCGTTAAATGTAAATCCATATATGAATTGTATTCTAAAGATATTGAAAATCTATTAATGTTTCCACCTTTTATTGGATAATATCTCATTTGTATTCCATAATATTTATTTTCAGGATTGGTTATAAAATTATTACCTACCACAAAACTATTAAATAAATTATAAACAGGTTCAACTAATTCTCTTTCATACTTTAATTGTAATGCTTTTGGAAATTTTCTATTACCTCTTCCATCAAATATATCTATATAGTTATCCATCTTTAAATTATGGCTAAAAAGTAAGGATTCTATTGAATAATTTTTAATAATATCTTTTATTAATATTTTTGTAGAATCTGGAACTTCTAATGGTTCTAAATCATTTAAATTTTCAACTTCTCCAAAATTAAGTCCTATACCTCTTAAAATCAAGGATTTCTTTTTGTTATCCATAAAATTCTCACGTTTTTTATTTAGCAAAATTACTACTATGAATATAATAGACAAATAAACTAATATTTTGTTCATTACCTACTATATAGTTATAAAATTTTTTTACAAATAAATTTATAGATACTTTATTAAAACTATCTATAAAATAATCTAAAAGATTATATAAAAATTAAGAATAAAACTAACAAATTAGTTAGAGTAGGCGAGACCACCCATACCACTCATGATTCTGAGTACGTTGTAGTTGGTGGCGTAGACTCTGACCTTACCAGCGTTGGTTGAGATGGTAGAGGCAAGAGTTAAGTGAAGAGTGGCACTGTCAATTCTGGACATGTTGCAAGTACCAGATGGCTGGTGCTCTTCAGGCTTGAGGCCGAAGGAGTAGACGTTAATACCAACAGCTGGGACGTTCTCGTGGTGCTGGTATGGCTGGACAAGGTTGAAGTATCTACCTTCTCTTTCGGAGAATCTGTCGTGGCCGTTAAGCTGGAGCTTGGCTCTTTCGACTGGGTTCTGGCCAAGATCGTAGGCGTTGTTGACACCAGATAAGAGACCACCGAGGTTGGCGGAAGTTCCGAAACCAATACCGGCGCCAGAGTCAGAGTTGGCGGCGAAAGTTAAAGAACCGTGGGCAGTGACACCGTCTTCTGGATCGGTATCGATAACACCGTCCATGATATCAGCAAGAGCTAATGGGTCAGACTGGCCATATGGAGTTGGGTCAACTCTGTCGGTGTAGTTGAACCACTGTCTACCGTTAACCTTAGCACTGACAGATGGGGAAGAAGTAGATGGGGCGTTGGAGTTAACGCAGGCATCTAACTGGACAACCCAGATGAGTTCCTTGCAAGGGTGGTTGAAGTTAAGCTTGATCTTCTGGTTGGTGGAGCTGACAGATTCGTCACCAGTGAACTGGAGCTGTTCGATGAGGTATTCGTGGGAAACCTGAGCGAATCTTCTTCTTTCGTCAGTATCTAAGTAGATGTAGTCAACGTAGAGAGAAGCACTGGTAAGAGAAGTGGCAGTGGATGGAACAGTAGATGCGACACCACAGCATTCGGCAGCAGATCTGAATTCAAGGTTAATCTTGACTTCGTGGTACTGGAGAGCGATGAGTGGTAAGGCAAGACCTGGGTTTCTGCAGAACCAGAACTGGAGTGGAATGAAAAGAGTAGTTCTTGGCATAACACCCTGCTGAGCAGCGACTTCCTGTGGGGAGGTACCAGTGTTGGCACCAGCGGAAGTGTTGTTGGAGACTGGTCTGAAAAGTCTGTCAACGTTACCAACCATAGAGGCGTAACCTCTCTGCTTACCGGCAGTCTGGGTAAGTTCGTTCCAGATGTGGAGCCAGTCACCGTAGTGCTTGTCGATTCTCTGACCACCAATTTCGACTTCGACGTTCTTGATGAGAGCGTGGCCAACCCAGTTGACCCATCTGAAGTAGTCACTGGCTTCAGACTTAACAGATGGAAGTTCGACCTGAAGATAGACTCTGTGGATTAAATCACCGTTTCTGGAGATAGTGCAGACAACCTTTCTGCCGAAATCTGGGGTTCCGTTGAAAGTCTGTTCGATGGATTCCATAGAGAAGTTG
>PYIJ01477144.1_pt1 | contig 11878 bp, 13 predicted proteins | sample 3578051 | NCBI WGS metagenome assembly PYIJ01 (sample SAMN08408021, study PRJNA431606) | Marine metagenome isolate SA_KN192-05_S13_5m, whole genome shotgun... | biome: marine; feature: oceanic pelagic zone; material: water; isolation source: surface water sample, 0.2-0.8 um fraction ... | reverse complement strand
GACCTTGGTGTCTTCGAAAATATGGGCGCCGCCTTGGCGCGCGCCCTTGGCCAGTGCGAGGGTAGTGTCCACTGGGTTGGTTTGTCCGTCCCCAGGCAGCAATACCCCACCACAGACGTCGCGGGTTTCAATACCCGGCCAGTGCTGATGGACATGCTCTGGTCCAATCAGTTCGCAGTTCACGCCAAAAGCGTTTGCCATCGTGGCTTGCCGTTTCAGTTCCTCCAGACGCTCGGCGTGGAGAGCTACCGTCATAGAGCCGCTTGTCTGGTAGCCGGTTTCTTGCCCTGTCTGGCGCGCTAGGTCTGCGAACAGCTCGACCGAGTAGCGAGCCAGACGCGTCATGTTCTGCGAAGCCCGTAGCTGTGCAACAAGTCCTGCGGCATGCCACGTCGTACCGGACGTCAATTTCTTGCGCTCCAATACCACGACATCAGACACGCCAAGCTGGGTGAGATGGTAGGCAACGGAGCAACCGATGATGCCGCCGCCGATGACGATGACTTCGGCAGATGTCATATCAGGACGCATCTTTCAGATCTGCGCAGCGAGAGCGCGTAGCGCCCGATAAGTCGCACCCCAGAGGCCAAGGTCTGTTGGATACGGGTGGGACGAGAGTTTGACGCAGACCAACTGCTTGCTGCGGTGGATGTAGATGGTTTGGCCGTGAATGCCGATGCACATGATTTCGTCGGATTCGCGGTCTGCCCATACCTGATTCGTGTAGTGACCATTGGGTAACAGGCCGTGATAGTCGCTGGTCGCAAATAATTTGCGCAGTTCGTCATTTCCCAGTCGCGTATCACGCACCCAACTTGCAGGGAGGATTTGTTGATTGTTGTAAAAACCGTCGTTTCTCAGCATTTCACCAAATCGCGCCAAGTCTCGTGCGCAGGCGCTCATGCCGGCGCCCATGTAGGGAAGACCGGTGGGGTCTACCACGACGTTGGCATCCTGTTCTGGCCCCAGCGGTTGCCAGAGTCTTTGAGCAAAGAATTCACAGAAAGGCTTATTGGTAGCGCGCTCGATCACTGCGGTACATAGATTGGTCAAAACCGTGCGGTAGTGAAAACGTTCGCCTTCCCCTTGCTCGGTTTGGCTACGTTCTTTGCAGTAATCGATGAGAGATCTCGGCGATGAATCCGATTGCAGATCAGGACGCCATCCGACCACGGCGGCCTCATGCCAAAAGTCGTCCTTTGGCTGATCGTAGTCCTCGGAATAGGCTACTGCTGCGGTCATGTCCAATGCACGCTGTACCGTTGTTTCGCTGAAGGCGCCCTTCGCAAGTTCTGGTAAGTAAGCGCTGACATACTTGCTTGTGTCTAGTAGGCCGTCCTCAACAGCAATGCCTGCGAGCATGCCCACAAAGGATTTGGATACAGAGTTCAGCAGGTGCGGGGTTTTATCCTGCATGTTGTTGCGATATTCCTCGGTGACGATGACTCCCTCTTTGAGCACCAAAAATGCGTCGGTAAACGTGCTGTCGAGGAAATGCTGCAGTGGTTCTGTCGCGCCCTTTGATACAGGGTAGGTCAGCTGGGATGTATCCTCTAGGGCGTATTCAAACGCCATCGCTGGCTTGGTGCTCCGCTGAATCGTCTGTGTGGCAAACAACGCCGACATATGCTGAAAGCTGTGTCGGTTGTGTGGCGGTTTATTCCAATTGGCGGACGAGTAGTCGGCTTCGGTCATAATGGATTACTTCCTAAAAGAAAGCCTCGAGGTTGAGTCAGGGACAACAGTGGCGTCAAGGTTTTCTCTGCGGGCGTTGTTTGTGAATCGCACTGCGTTATCGGCCGGGAATACCATGATGCTCCGCGAAACAGTACTAAGGTTTCCTTCAGTTTGGTTTCTGATATCTCCACGAGGGATTGTATATGACACGACGTAATAGCGTATTCACGGTGCTTGCCGCCATCGCTTTGATACTGATTTTCGCTGCCCCCATTGGACCGCTGCCGGGGTTCTTCATTGGCGGTAAGTCCACACCAACCCCAGAAATCTGGTCTGATACGTCGAAGGTGGACGAAATCCTGCTAAAGGTGCCGGGCACCCTGCCTCGGGTTGTGATCATCTGGGTGGCTCAGGTGGAAGGCCAGTTGTATGTTGTCGGCAGCGGTGAGAGCGGCTGGGTGCAGCGCATAGGTCAGGGTGCGCCGGTGGAAATGCGCCTTCGTGATAGAAGATACTCGCTGACGGCAACGCCGATTACCTCGGGCTTAGAATCCATCATCATCGCCTACAAAGACAAGTACCGGCCGAACTATCCCGATATTGTTGCTGGATTCCCTTCGCTGGAAGACAGCGAGGGTGCTTATGGCGTGTTCCGATTGGATCCCAGATCCAAGTAGCGCTTCGCTAAAAACAATAACGTCATATGGGGCACGGTTAGGGCGGCCAACGCAAGAAATGTATAGCGCAGGGCGGAGCCGTCTAGGCTGCTGCCCAGATCCGTAGGCCAGGTCACTGGAAACCACCACACCAGCCCAACGAGGGAGACCAAAACGAGCGCGCTCAGGGCGTGAATACCGCGCATGGACGCACCCTGAATTCGGCGTCGCCATCGGGTCAGGTGAAAAGGGCTGTGCAGGCACGCGAAATAGCAGCCAAATGCAGCCAGTGGTCCGGCCAGCCAGCACATCCCAACGTAGCTCATCAGAAGGATCGGTTTGGGACTCCAGCGGCTCCCGTCGGACACACGGTCAGGCAGGCAGCACAAGGCTGTAGCAGGAATCGATAAGAGTCCCATGACTTTCGTTAGCAGCGCGACCTCGGCGATTCCCGCAATCACCGCAAATAGGGGTTCCACTGATTGGGGTGCGAGCAGGCAAGGCAGTCCGACGATCGACAGCCCCCACGACCATTTGCGCTTGGACCCCTGGTCTGGCCAGTCTGAGTCACCGAAGTGGTATGCCGAGTAGGCGAGGAAACTGCTCAAAAACCACAGGGGCATAAGCCACCACAACAAAACGGTGATGCCTGCCAAGCCAACGTAGACGACGAGGGCGAATGCCAAGACCGACCCTTCATAGCGGGCTGACATAATGTGGTAGTCAAATGCGCCATGGGGCAGTCCGGCCAGCAGTATGACGAGGCACAGCAGTGCAACAAATGTCGGGTGGGCCGTGCCGATCACGGTGGCCAGCACGAGGACGGAAGCACTGCCTCCCAGAAAAAACGCAAAGGGTTTAAGAGCGCCAAACATGTCGCATGGCCTGCAGGATAAAGGTGCCCTTCGGCAGTGCCAGCATGACTCGAACATAGTCGGCTGGTTTTGCGTTATCGCCCAGAAAGCGCGTTAAGGCATCGGTAGGGACGTTTTTGAAAAGGCGGAAAAATATCTCGCCAGCCCGCTGCGGGTGCTGTTCAAGAAAGCCGATAAACACTGCGTCAAACCAGCGGTTTAGTCGTGATCTTGCTGGTACGGTCATAGCCTCAGGGTTGCTGCACAAAGCATCGACCTGGCGGCGGGCTTGAACTTGCGCATGGGGATAGCAGTACCCGGTAGACGGTTTGACCGTGTCGCTGTGCAAGCCCATGGGAACGATATGACTGTGAGGCCTGCGATAAAGGTCTGGTGGTTGCCGAGGCATCGGTATAACACCCTGTTCTTGATGTCTGATCTGCCAGCGACTGATTTCGAAGCGCTGATGCAAATAATCGGTGATTTCCGCCGCGTAATTCGCTTCATCAAGCACCTGGGTTGAAAAATGCGTTGTCTCAATCAGAGCATGCCGCGGACTCATGGGCAGCACGTAGAAGAAATGGATATCTTCGGACCCGCCAGCAAAGTCCATCAAGGTCACTGTTGACGGATCAAATACGTCGACATCTGTCTCAATTTCCCAGCCGACGAAGTGCTGTAGCAAGATGCCCTCGGGGGTAGGCGTGGGCCGGGTATCGAATACTCGACGAGCTTGGATCGTCTCGCTTTTGCTTTGCACAGACACGCCGTTTTTGTAGGGCAAAATCTGTGTCGCGCTGTCATCCAGACGCAGAGTGACGTTGTCCGAGGCAGTAATCGCTGCCTGACCAATTTCATAGAACTTGGCGCTGTCGACTCTCACGTAGGGGGTGGTGGCACTTTCACTTACGTGTGTGTATCCGTTGCAGCTGACCCTCCAGCGGTGCCACCGATGGCTGATGGCTTCATCGAAGGGGGTTGCTTCATGTTGCCAGTAGCACCAGGTCTTATCCCTGCTGTAGTTACTGCGAGGTTCAAGAATCAGCGCCTGCGGCTTGTCGTTGGAATCCGCCGCGTCTTGCTGGGCCAGATGATAGCCTAAGGTCAGGCCCGTCATGCCGCCGCCTAGAATGACCAAGTCAAAGTCAGTGGCGTCGCTCACTGGCTCAGATCAGGCGGAAAAGCGCCGGCGATCCAGTGCCTGATGCAACTGTTCGCGGTGGGGGAATTTGCCAATCAGGAGTGTGCTAGAGCCATCACGCATCCGCTGAAGAAGCAGCTCGGTAATCAACAGACATTTGCGCTCGGCAGAGACCACCGTGCGCTGCTCCCAGTACGTTTTTTCGTTTCTTGCGACTTTCTCGCCAATGGCCTGATAGAGCCTAGCGGCCACTTTTATGGCTTGTCGAACCGTGCGCGGCAGATAGCCATAACCCAAAGCTGCGCTCGCGTAGTACTCGTCGGCAATGGCGAGGAGTTTCAATGCCCCTTGATAGGCGCTGGCGCGCTGTACCTCGTCGCCCTGAACCAAACCGTCGGGATCCACAGGCGAGGGCAGCAGGCTCGCTGGCACATAAATCCGATGTCGTTCTGCGTCTTCTAGAATGTCTCTAGCGATATTGCTCATTTGCATCGCCACGCCCAGATCAACAGCGAAAGGGAGAGCCTTGGTGTCACGCACCCCAAAGACATGGCACATCATCAGACCCACAGTTGAGGCGACGCCGTAGGCGAATTGGACAAGCTCGTCCATATTTGCCAGTGCTCTGGGGTACTGATCCTCAATCAAGGTGTCGATGAAATCCAATAGCAAGGCGGTGGGAATTTCGAAGTCTCGCTGCAAACAGAGCATATCGCCGATACCAGGGTCTTGGCTCGCTCCGCGACAGATTTCCTGTCGAATGCGAACGAGTTCGCTGTGGTTTTTGCCTGCCGGTGCGGCGTCTGCCAGATCATCCAGCTGGCGACAGAATGCGTACAGACGGGCAACGGCTTCGTACCGCTCCTTGGGTAAGAATTTTGCTGCCAAAGCAAAGGTTTTGGCATTGGCGGTGAAGCTTGCTTTCGCCTGATCTAATTGATGATGGGTTAGTTTGGACATGGCAGGGCCTGTGTTGTCTCTGGACAATCCTCTAAAAGCAGGTGCTCGATCACCTTGGCTGAACTGAGCACCCCAGGCACTCCGGCTCCGGGATGGGTTCCCGCGCCAACGAAGTAGAGATTGGCAAAATCTTCTGCGCGGTTGTGGAAGCGGAAGAATGCAGATTGGGTGAAGATGGGCGCAATGGAGAAGCCAGCGCCCCATTGAGATTGGTACTGCTGTGCGAAATCTGTGGGATCGAAATCAAAGCAGATCTCCAGATGGTCTCTGACGTTGGGTAAGACTTTGCTTTCCAAAATATCCAAGACGCGGTCTTTTATCTTTTGTTTGGTGTCTGCCCAGTTGTCGCGTTGCAAATTAGGTACCGGGGCCAATACGTAGAAGGCATCTTTGCCGTCAGGGGCTAGAGCAGGATCCGTCGCTGTAGGCCGATGCAAATACAAGCTCAGGTCGTCGCCGATCTCTGCGCCGTCGAAGATCCGCTGCAGCAACTCCTGATAGGTGTCGCCAAAAATGATCGTGTGGTGTTCAACGTCTTCATATTTCCGGTCTGTCCCAAAGTACAGGACGTAAAGTCCCATGGAATATTTCAGTCGATCAATGCGTTTGTCGGTCCAGGTTGTACGATGTGTCGAATCGATCAAGTTTTTGTAGGTGTATGCCGGGTCGCCATTACAGATAACCCGATCGGCGGCTATCGATGTGCCGTCTTCCATGATGACTCCGGTAGCGCGACCGTCTTCGATTTGAATTTGAGCAACACTTTGGCCTAGGCGAATATCGATGCCCTGCTCGATCATGAGCTGACCCAGGGCTTGAACCAGCGCTCCGGTGCCGCCTCGAGGAAAGTGCACCCCCCAACGCCGTTCCAAGTAGTGGATCAGCGAGTAGATGCTTGTAGTGGAAAATGGATTGCCGCCCACGAGCAGTGGTTGGATGCTAAAGGCTCTGCGCAGTCTTTCGTCTTTAAGGTAGCGTTTGGTGAATTGCCACACCGTTCGATAGCAACCCAGTCGAATCAGATCCGGCACTTGTTTGAGCATGAACCAAAATTTGTTGAAAGGTACGTGGGCCAGTTGACCAAAGCCAACGTCGAATATTTTTTCCGAATGGGCGAGAAGTTTTTTATAGCCTTCAACGTCGTCCGGGTTGATGCGCTCGATTTCTTTTAGCGTGTCTTCCACGGCTCCGCCGTAGTTCAGGTGCGAGCCGTCGTTAAATTCGTATCGATACCAAGGCGAGACCGGAAGGATTTCGACGTAATTCTCAATGTTGCGGTCGAATAGCTCGAAGAGCTCGTCGAACAAAAATGGCGCGGTGATCACCGTTGGGCCGGCGTCAAAAGTAAAGCCTTCGCGGTTAAAGGTTTGAGCTCGTCCACCCAACTGCTCAAGGCGTTCGATAACCGTCACGTCGAAACCTATTTTTCGAGCACGTAACGCGCTGGCGAGTCCGCCGAAACCGCTGCCGATCACAAGGACATGCTCGCTCATACGGCTTCCACGCCTACGGCTGTTGGCTTCCGCCAAGGACTATAGTTCGGCGTTGATTGGGCTTCACGAGTGGGCGGCGTGATGAGGTGACCAGTGATGAAATGCTCCACTACCAAGGCGCTGTGCGCCGACAGAAACGTGGATTCATAACGCGCGTTGGCGAGGGCGGTATTCAGCCAGTGATGGCATTTGCGTACGGCCTGTGACCGAAGGCGGGCGTTGTTCACAAGCGCGTGAAATGCGTCAACCTTAGGAAACAAAGTGCTGCAAGCCGCGACCGGGGCAGTAATGACACGATGCTGTATGTCTTCGTGATCCGCTAAGGTGATGGGTGTCGCGTAGGGTTTGAGGTCGTCAAGAATTTGATAGGCTAAACCCAACTGCTCTCCGCAGCGTCGGGCTGATGACGTGTCTTGGTTTTCAGAGCCGTTCAACAATGCGGCAAATTGCAGCGGTAGCGCAATCAGGGCACCGGTCTTGTTAATCGCGACTTCGTTGTAAAACGTCTGAAATTCGCCTTGCGTCGCATTCGTTAGCTGAAGGTGTTGGCCGGATGCGGCACGGCTGACCGACTGAGAGAGCGCTAGTATCAGTGGTCCCTTAATAGCGTCGATCTGCTTGGCTTCGGCCACGGCACGAAAGGCCGATGCAACCAAGTGGTCGCCAAGCAAAAGGGCTGCGTTGGCACCGTATTGGCGCCAGACCGTCGGCATGCCTCGCCGGCGCTCGGTCTGGTCTTGAATATCATCATGAACGATTGAGGCCTCGTGAATCAGTTCGACCGCAGCAGCGGCGTGCACGAGTGCTTTGTTGTTTTGGGGTTTCGGGGTCGCGGCAAAAAGCAGTTTCGAGCGCGTGCGCTTGCCCGGTCTGGATAAATGATGTCGGGCTGCTTGAGACAGTGCGCCGGCGTCTTCGCCATAGCGATGAATGGTTTGCTCAAGGGCAGTGGCTAGAAGGTGGTCCTGCATAGCTTCCCCACGGTGGATTGGAAGTGAAAGTCGTTGAGCCCCCTAGGGCAAATGGCAGACTCGATAGGTGGGACGATAAACGCCCACCTACCAAGGCTAGGTCTGTTACGCGTTCTCGGAAGAAGACGTAGCAGCGACCCAAATCACAACACCGAAAGCGATCTTATTAACAAAGTCCGCTAAGTTGTAGATCAAGTTTAGGCCAGCAGCGCCACCTTCACCGGCCCCAAGAATGTAGCCGATTGGGTAGATAGCCCAGCCAACGGTTACAATGAGTCGCAACGCGTTGAACGCGGTTTGACTTGCGGCCGTGCCGTTTGCAGCACTGATTTGGCTTGCCTCACCTGCGAAGATTTCGTAGATGATGTACAACCAGCCCGCCATCCCTATGGCGAATGCAGGCCAATAGCTCACCGCACCGAGTTCGCCCAAGAAGCCGAATACCAACATCACAAGGGATGCGATCATAAGCTTCCAGAACAAAGCAGCCCGAACTACCGCGATCGCAGCGAGAATCAAGTAGAACTCGATGATCTGCAACGGAACGGTCAACAGCCAGTCCACGTACCGGAAAACCAAGGGGCTTTCGCCGGTGTTAACCCACACACCTCTCATGTAGAAGTAGTGAATTGCTGCGATACCAGTCACCATGGCGGCAACGGTCAATGATGTTTTCCACTTGCCGACCGCGCGATCGCGTTCTACGGTGAAAAAGTAGGTTGCGGCAACCATGGCCGCAGAAATGATCCAGAATGTCACTCCAACGTAATCATCTGCTTTCAGATCCATTCCTCTCTCCTTAACGTTAAGTTATCAATTGCCCGACGCACCCGCTCTCGTGAACCTCATGAATCCTCTTAAACCCGATAAGCACCTCGAGGCTGCTATCGAGAAGAGATACAACGGAGTGTCACGAACGCCAGTCAATTGCTCCTTCCTTTCAAGTGTCGATCGTTACTACTCGACTGCGGGAAAACTATTACCTGTTACCTGTCCAACATGCTTTCTTTTTGCGCTCCGCAAAACCACGGGCGCGATCTACCGGCAAAGATGCCATTGTCTCACGAACGAGATAGCAAGTTGCAAGCGAACGAAGAGTAGGCATAAGAAAATGAATGTGCCGTGAAAGTTGATAACGCAACTTTTTTCGCTTTTTGAATTGTCTGGGGTTGAACCGTACCGGTTTCACGCGAGGCTGCGTTGCAAAGAAGGTTGTAAGCTCCTGTATTTAAAAGATAAAAATGAAAGATGTTGTCTTTGGCCTGAACTTGAACCGGTTTTTAAGGTGGAGATCGGGTCACTATTGCCAATTTCAAAAATGGAGACTTAGTGGAAATTTGCCCTAAAAGTGTGCGTTTTGGGGCCGTGCAATGTGCGCCAACGGAGATGCAGCGCGGTCAGAGGGGTCGGGGTGAATGCATTTTGGCGGCTTTGCGCGGCCCATTTTTGAGTGGCCGATAGGCGACGGAGGGTCAGGCTTTACTGTCCTGCAGTCTGCCAGAAGATCTGACGTCGCCATCAGACACATCGTGCCACCGCCACGGCCGATCGTGATCCCAAGTCGACGGCCTTCAGCCAAATCGTCAGCGCGAGTGATAGGTTGCCGTCAACCCGCGCGGCGGCATCATGTAGGTGCATCACCTCGTCAGCACGGCACTGCTCAAGTATGTCGGTAATGGGGTTGGTTGGCCGTTCGGTTTGTAGACGAGCGATTTGTTGTCGGTAATGGGCGTCGACGAATGTCTCCACGGTTTGGATCGTGGCATAAACCCACTGATTACCGATCAGTGCCGGTAGCGCGCCAATGACCCAGCCCGCGACGGACCAGGGCCATTGCAATCGCGAGCGCTTCTGCGGGCTCAAAAGAGATTCCATGGTCTGCAAATGTTGTTGCTCGGTAGCAAGGTGTTCTGCTGTGAAGGCTCGCAGGACGGGATCGGTCGAAACGGCCAGTATGCCCCGGTAGATCATGACAGCACCCAGCTCGCCAGCATGGTTCGAGCGCAATTCGGCGGTGAGCCATCTGGGGCAGCTGCAGGGTTTGGCAGAAAGTTTTGTGACAGTCATGGCGATCCTTCTTCAAGCAGCCAGATGCTACAAAAGCTCGAGACCCGTTGTGCGCAGATAAGTCAGCCCAAGCTTGGACACCATACTAGGTCCTTGCGACTTGCAGCGTAAAGACCTGTTTGGCGGGTGCCCCTATTCGGCCAAATTATAGTTAGTATTGGGCAAGCTCGGCTGCTTCTGGAGGGAAACGATGGCGTCAACAGAGACAAAGTACTGGGTGTGCAGGGTGTTTGATATTGGCTGCCAGCTGCGAATGGGAGCAGTTGGCGGAGAGGTGTCGCGCGTTGCTCGGATGAGGACGAATGGCTGGATCATGAGCAGTGTGTGGCATTTCAAAGGCTTTCCGGGCAAGTTGGAAAAAGCGCAGCGGCCAGCTCAGGTGAGCCTTACTCAGTGCAGCGATTGGCGACTCGATACAGCGGTTGAGGAGCATTCGGCATCGTGACCCGACGGTCTTCTATCAGACACAAATATCTGGAGCTACGCGCCTATGGCTTCACGCGCAAAGTCAATCGTATGTTTGGGAACGAACAAAAGGGCGAAGCCCAAGACGCCGAGTTCCCTAAGTACGAGCATCACGCCAGCAAGCCGACGAAAGGCTAGGCACGACAGATTATGAAAGTAAGGATATTGGACAACACGATACGGCTGCGATTAGACCGGGCGGAAGTGGATCAAGTGGGTGCCGGCCATCAGGTCGTAGGCTCGACAGATTTTCCTGGGGGAGGAAAATTTTGCTGTATCTTGGAGCCAGCCGGCGCTGCCTGCACTGCCGAATTTCGTGATGGTGTTATCCGAATCGTGATTTCCGCGAGTGACGCCGCGGACTGGGCCGGTGATGAGGCACAGGTCGGCATCTACGAGACACTCTTGCTGCCGACGGGCACTCTTGTGCTGTCGATCGAAAAAGATTTCGAATGTCTGGAACCCAGAGGCGGCGAAAACCAGAGCAATCGATTTAAGAACCCAAAAGTCAAGATTTAACGAGTTCATTGAGCGGTGTCAGCCTACTGCTGCGCCAAACTAACAAAGGAGTTTCGCGAATGAGTACGGTACCGCAGGAATTCGATCCCAACTTTATTGCTCGACAATCGTCGCCAGACCGACAAATCTATCGTGCCGAGACTCGCTCCAAGGAGCCCATGGCGTCGCTGTTGGCAAACAATCCTGAGATTTACTTCGTGCCTCCTCAGCGCAGAAGCGAGGGGGGCAACTGGGAATTCAAACCAGGCTCCTATTACGACACGACGATTGGATCCAAGCATGCTTATTGGCGTGATCTCGATCTGCCCCAACCGAGCAAAGACATCGATCGGTTGCGTAACGATCTTCTCCGCTGGGGTTACTGCAAAGTCGAAGACGCTCTCTCGGCAGACCAGATTAAGATCATGCGCCAGCGGGTGCTAGAGCAGGCGGAAGGCGAGCGCCTTGCAGGTATCGCCCAACGTACGCCTAGCGGTCAGAACATCAATTGCTGTGTGAACAAGGGCCGGTGTTTCGAGTTGTTTGTAGAGCAGCACCCCGAAATCGCCCAAGGCGGCCCGCTGGTTGAACAATTGGTGACCGAGGCGCTGGGGCCCGGTTGGATTTGCACATCGCTGATTGCGGCTATATCCCTTGAAGGCGGGGTGCCTCAAGCGCTGCATCAGGATCAAGGGAATGCCTTGGATTCCCGCAGCCCGATGTCGGTCAACATCCTGACCCCGATTACTGATGTTGATGAAACCACCGGCGGCACTCTGGTCATACCCGGTAGTCATCGGGTGCTATCGGATGCGGTGCGTGAAGGCAAGCCCGTTGGCAAACTGCCGCCTGCGATCAATTTGGATGCAAAAGCCGGGACCATGGTGATTACCGATGGCCGATTGCTCCACGGTACGGGCATTAATCACACCGATAGGCCCAGAATCGTGATGCTCAACGGCATGCAAAAACCGTGGATGCGTCAGCAGGAAAACTGGATGTTATCGGTTCGACCCGAGGTGTTGCAGCGTGCCAGTGCCAAGTTACTGCATCGCATGGGTTATCAGGCGACCACGGGTACCCAAACAAACGAGGG
>PYIJ01355473.1_pt1 | contig 11880 bp, 12 predicted proteins | sample 3578051 | NCBI WGS metagenome assembly PYIJ01 (sample SAMN08408021, study PRJNA431606) | Marine metagenome isolate SA_KN192-05_S13_5m, whole genome shotgun... | biome: marine; feature: oceanic pelagic zone; material: water; isolation source: surface water sample, 0.2-0.8 um fraction ... | reverse complement strand
TGCAGGTCATAAATTCAGCACATTAACCAAGATAGATCCTATAAGAAGTATTACAGAATGTTACAAACGTAGTGGAGAGACTACTTTTGCAGAGAAAGACGAAAGGGTTTATGAATTTGCTTTCTCAAGTGAGTTCCCAGTAGCTCGTGGATTTGGTATGGAAGTACTTAGTCACGATGAAGGTGCGATGGATTTAGCAAGGTTAAACAACTCTGCACCACTGTTGTTTAACCATGACCCTAATAAAGTTATAGGTGTTGTTGAACGTGCTTATGTTGATAAGAAGAAAAAGAAAGGTTACTCAAGAGTTAGATTTAGTAAAAATAGTTTTGCAGAAGAGGTAAGACAAGATGTTCAAGACGGCATTTTACGCAATGTCAGCACAGGATATGTAATTAATGACATAAAAGAGAGAGATAATGACTTTTTGGCGACAAATTGGCAACCTTACGAGGTTTCTATTGTCGCAACACCTGCTGACACATCAGTAGGTATAGGTAGGTCACTAGTTGATAGTGATACTATGCCTATTGACGAAAATCATCCTATTATTGATGATAAGCGTGAAAACGCAGATACGGCTTCTGTCGTACCAACTAAATCCCATAGCCCCAAAAAGCAAATGCCCGAAGAACAGAACCTAGAGGTTGTGCGTTCAGAAGCTAAGAAAAAAGCTCAGAATGAAGAACGTACAAGAATCAGGGAAATTACTGCACTATGTAGCAGACACTCATTATCAGAAATGGGTGATCAAATGATTGAAAATGGAACTGCCCTAAACGAAGCAAGAGCTAATGTTCTTGAAAAGTTAGGTGCTAAGAAGATTGAAACAGTAACTCCTGTTGAACTTAATCATCAAGAGAACAGAGAATATAAGATCTCTGCTGGTATTCAAGCCTTATGCGATGGCAACTGGGATAGACCTGGAGCTGGTTTTGCAAGAGAAGTTTCTCAAGACATTGCTAAGAACAGTATTACTGGTGGAAGCAGCAGATCATTGTTTATTCCTTACTCTGCACTAAGTAGAAGTACATACGTTACTTCTGGAGCTACAACTGGTGGAAACATCGTTGCAACAGATTTAAGGGCTGATGATTTTATCGAAGCATTAAGAAACAACACAGTTATGGTTGGTCTTGGTGTTCAAGTTTTATCAGGTCTAGTTGGTGATGTTGCAATCCCTAGAAGATCTGGTGTTGCTGCAACAGGATATTTAAGTTCTGAGACAACAGCTATAACTCAGGCTGAGTCAACATTTGATCAAATTTCAATGACTCCTAAGACATTAGCAACAATGTCTAAATTCTCTAGAAATATGCTTATACAGGCAACTCCTGGAATTGAGCAATTGGTTAGAAATGACCTTTCTACAGGAATAAATGTTGGTCTTGATCTTGGTATCCTTAACGGTTCTGGTTCATCAGGTCAGCCTACAGGTATCATGCAAACTTCTGGCATCGGTTCAGTTGCAATCGGTACTAATGGTGGTGCAGTAACAGTTGACTCATTAGTTGACCTAGAGACTGCAATCATGGAAGATAATGCAGGTGTTAATGCAGATTCTATTTCTTATGTAACCAACGCTAAAGTGATGGGTGCTATTAAGAAACTTAAGACTTCTGGTGGTGAGTATCTTGTTAACAACAACCTCCAAGCTTTAGGTAGAGGTGCAACTCCAATTGCAGTTAACGGTTATCCACTAGCTATGACAAACCAAGTTCCTAGCAACCTTACAAAAGGTTCTACATCAGGTTCTTGTTCTGCTGTTGTAATGGGTGACTTCTCACAAGCAATCTTAGGATTATTTGGTGGTGGAGTAGAAATTACTGTTGGTGAAGACAGCGATGACTTCTCTAAGAACTTAACTTCTGTTAAGGCAGTAGTTGCATTTGATGTTGCTGTAAGACACGCACAGTCATTTGCTGCAATCTTAGACATAACCACATAATTGGTTTAACATAGGGGGTATTACACCCCCTTTTTTTTATGAAAGTAAAGTGTTTAGAAAACGTATGTGCTAGTGGTTCGGCTTTAGAAGCTGGAGAAACATATGACATTAGTGATTCTGATTATGCCTTGTTAAAAAGTATGGGCAAAGTTACTGATGCTCCTGTAGAAATAAAACCAAAAAAAACAGCAAAACGTAAAGTAAATGGCTCTAACTGAAGATGCAACTACTCTTAATATCTACCTAAATGACTTTGGAGTTACTTGTCAGATAGGTGGGGGTACAGCATTTTTAGGCATATTTAATAAACCAGCAGAAATTATTGGTGGCGGTCTTGCTACTTCTATTGAATATTTATTAAGATCAAGAACTACAGATGTTTCTTCTGCAAGTAGAGGAACAACAATTACAGTAGATTCTGCAAACTATACAGTAAGAGAAAACATACCAGAAGATGATGGTGCTTTTACTACATTGTTATTGAGCAAAGTATAATGGCAGACACTAGACGAGAACTTATATTAGCAAGGATGAAAACTAACCTTGATGCAATAACAAATGCTACTGTTTATAGATCCAGAGTTGAACCATTAGCTCGTGGCGAAGCACCAGCAATAATAATAGAACCGATAGATGATAATCCTACAGATACTAATTTCTTTGACAAATTAGATTGGAATATGCGAGTAAGAGTATCAACAATTGTTAGGGCTGCGATACCAGATGACGATTCTGACACTTATACGCAACAAGTTCATCTAAGATTAATGGCAGATCAGACAATAAATTCGTATGCTCTGGATTTAACGCCAGATCGTACTGATTTTAGTTTGGTTGAAGCTGATGTACCTCTTGGTATAATTAGTCAAGATTTTATTGTGCATTATCGTACAAGTAGATCTGATTTAACTGCTGCATGATTTCATGGCTAAACTAAATACAGAAGTGCCTAATCCTGGCGAAGGTGGAACTTATACGTTCGATCCAGAAACAGGAAAGACTACACTAGTACCAGAAACCGATTCCTCCTCTGACAATGGCTCTAACAAGAACGACAAAACTACTAGCAAAGATTGAATCATCTTATGGGAGTAACCCAACTCCTGTAGCTGGTTCTAATGCTATTCAAGTTACTGATATCGAAGTAACTCCAATTGAATCTGATAATGTACAAGCTCCTACCTTTCAAGGATTCTTAGGTAACAGTACACAAGGAACACTACTTGCCAATAAAAGAGTAGCTGTATCTTTTGGTGCAGAATTGTCAGGATCTGGAGCAGCAGGTACTGCAAGTGCTCTATCCCCTCTTCTTAAAAGTTGTGGACTTTCTGAGACAATCGTAGGTTCTACTTCAGTTACTTATGCTCCTATCAGTGCATCGTTCTCTAGTTGTACTATTCTTTGTTTCTATGGTGCGACAAGGCATCTTATAACAGGTTGTAGAGGAACTGCTACTATCACAATGACAGCAGGTCAAGCCGCCCTAATAAATTTTGAATTTACTGGAATATATAATGCCGTAGACAGTACAGCAATGTCGGGTACATTTACAGTTGCTAACCAATCAGCAGCATTAGAAGTAAATGACACAAACGTAACTACTGCAACATTTCATGGTGTTACATCACAAAGAATTGAATCGTTTGATTTAGCTCTTAATAATGAAGTGCTTTATAAAGAAACAGCATCAAGTCAAGAAGTATTAATTACAAATCGTGCTCCTGGTGGCACTGCTGTTATAGAAGAACCAGTAAGAGCTACAACTGATTACTTCGCAAAGGCTGTTGCTACTGCCACTGGTAATAGTTCTATCGTTCTTGGAGCTAGTGCAGGTAACATTGTTACTGTTAATGTTCCACAGACTGACCTTACAGGAGTAACTCGTGGAGATACAGGTGGTGTTAACAGTTTAAACCTGCCGTACTTGGCATTACCTACAACAGCAGGTAATAATGAGCTAAGTATAGTAATGACTTAACTTATGCCATTAGTCTTCAAAAAAGTTACCGAATACGATTGGGAAGTAACTGTTCAATCACCAGAGAAAAGTAAATTCAAAAAAGAAACATTTACGGCTAAATTTAAAAATGTAGGTCGTAAAGCTTTTTCTGAGCTTGTTGATGCTGGTGATGATAACTTTGTAAAAAGTGTTTTAGTTGGTTGGTCTGGTATTAAGGATGACGATGGAAATGACCTTGAATTTAATGAGGATAACTTTGAGGCATTGCTTGATAATCAATATATTGTTCTTGGAATAATAAAAGCATATGGTGAAAGTATGCAGGGAGCTTCTGAAAAAAACTAAGAGAGGCTGCGACTTATTGGGTAAAAGGTGAGATTATTGATGAAAGTATAGAAGCATTAAAAGCATTTGGTGCAACAGAAGAACAAATCGCAGCCGAAAAGAAAAGCAAAAAAACTTCTGATTGTATTGTTTGGGAAGAAAATAGAGAGGTTGTTAATATGTTTTGGAAGCTTTCTACTCAGTGGTATGTCAGTATGGCTGGATTAAGTGGCATAAACTATAAATCTTTGGAATACTTGTGTAAAATATATACAGTTAAAGATTCTGTTGCTATGTTTGAAGGAATACAGGTAATGGAATACGAAGCCTTGAAATTAATGCAGAAGGATAAAAAATAATGGCAAGGCAACCGACAGAGTTAGAAGTATTAATAAAAACTACTGGCGTTGAAAAACTTCGTGGTCTCACTTCTAGTTTAAAAAAATTAAAAGATACAACTGTCGTTACTAGTAGTTCTACTGCAAAATTACTTGCACATTTAAAGAAACAATCAGCTAATGCAAGTCAATCAATAAATACTACTCAAGCACTTGCAAATTCTTATAGACAACTAGCAAGGAATGTAGATGTTACAAGTAAAGAGTTTAGAGAAGCAACAACAGAAGCAGCAAGGCTAGAAGGACAACTTAAAAAAATGCAAGCTGCTGCCAATAAAGGTATGGGTAGAGGAAGGATTGGTGGTATTGCAAAAACTGCTGGTGCTATAGGTGCAGCAGGTATTTTTGGTGGGGCAGAAGGTGCGGCTGGAGCAGCAATTGGTGGAATAATAGGTGGTGCTCCTGGTGCTATTACAGGTGGTGTTGTTGGTGCACAGGTTGGTGTTCTTACTGGTGCATTAAAAGAATCAACAGAATACAGTGCAGCATTAGCAAAACAAAGAAGAGCACTGCGATTAGTTATAGGAGATATGGATGATTATGCAGATGCACAAGATTTTTTATCTGATGTATCTAAAAAATTAGCAATACCTCAAGATGTAATAACAAGACAATTTACTTCATTAACTGCCTCTGTTCTTGGTGCAGGTTTATCTATAGATGATGCTAAACAATCTTTCTTAGCTATTTCTTCAAGTATTAGAGGTACTGGTGGAAATTTAGAAGATATGAAAGCAGCATTAAGAGCGACTTCTCAGGTTTTCTCAAAAGGTAAGGTATCGGCAGAAGAATTAAGACAACAACTCGGTGAACGGCTTCCAGGAGCTTTTACATTGTTTGCTGAATCAATGGATAAAACACCTGCTGAATTAGATAAGGCATTAGAACAAGGAATTGTTACCTTAGAAGACTTTGTTGGATTTAGTGAAAGCCTTTTAAAAAGATATGAAAAAAATGCTGAATTATTAGCACAAGCACCAGAAACTGCTGGTGACAGATTACAAACAGAATTATCAGTATTAAGAGATAATGTTGGTCAATTATTAAGACCTGTTGGTGCAGAATTTCAAACAACATTTACTGGGATTGTAAATCAAATTAATGGTGCATCAGAAGCATTAAGAAAATTTTTAAAAATAGGCGAAGAATATCAAGAAGATAAACTTAAAGAGTTACTTGAAGAAAGAGAAAAAATATTGAATGACATATCAATTTTAGAAGAACGTATACCTAAAACAAGCATTTATTCACAGTTTGGATCTGTTTCTAGGGGTGAATTAGTAAATATGTTGGCTGGTTCTAAGGAAGAATTAGACCTTTTGTTACCAAAAATAGAAGCAATAAAACTTGCAATTAAAAAAACACTTATACCAATAAAAGATGTAAATGATGAAGCTAAAGAAACAACAACAATTTTTGATAATATTAAAAATGGTGCAACAAGTTATTTAGAGTCAATAAAAGATGTTGGTAAACAAGTACAAGATGCAACAGAAAACGCATTTAAAGGAATGGAAGATGCTCTTGTTAATTTTGTAATGACGGGAAAAATGAATTTTGCTGATTTTACAAGATCAATTCTTGCTGATATTACAAGAATAGTTGTTAGACAAGCAATCATAGCTCCTATTGTTGGATCTATTTTTCCTGGATTAGGTTCTACAAATGCAAAAGGTAATATATACGATAAAGGATTAAAAAAGTTTGCAAAAGGGGGCATCGTTTCATCTCCAACATTATTCCAATATGGATCGGGAGGTTCTGGTAACTTTGGTCTTATGGGCGAGGCTGGTTCTCCAGAAGCAATCCTCCCATTAAAACGTGGCCGTTCTGGTAACTTAGGTGTTGAAGCTTCTGGTGGAATGTCTAATAATATAGTTGTTAATGTAGATGCATCTGGTTCTTCTGTTGAAGGTGATCAAGCAGAAGGTAAAGCATTAGGACTTGCATTATCATCTGCAATACAAACTGAACTTATAAAACAACAAAGACCAGGAGGGTTACTTGCATAATGGCTACTTTTCCAACTACACCTGTAGCATCTTTTCCAATAAATAAAACACAGAATCCTAAGACAAGAACTGTTACTTTTGCTGATGGTTATGAACATAGGATTACTTTTGGATTAGCAGAAAATCAAAACCCCAAAGTATTTAATCTGTCTTGGAAAAATATTACTCTTACAGAATCTGATACGTTAATGGATTTTTTAAATGCAAGAGCTACTGATAATGCTAGTTTTGATTACACTCCTCCAGGGGATTCGACATCATATAAATTTGTAGCAGAACCTGGTTACAGTGAAAGTATAGATTATGCAGAAAGAGCAACAGTAACAGCTACATTTAGGCAAGTATTTGAACCATGAGTACAGCACCTATTATTACTGATCTACAAAAGATCAATCCTTCAGCAGTAATAGAATTATTTACTTTGACAACAGATGCAACTTTGCATGGTTCTACACAAACTTATAGATTTCATAACGGAACTAGTTTAAATGCTAATGGAGATATTATCTGGGCTGGTAATCAATATTTAAAAATGCCAATTACAGCAGAAGGTTTTGCTTTTACAAAAGGACAACTCCCAAGACCTACTTTAACTATTAGTAATGCTCTTGGAACTATTACAGCTATCTTGTTAAATGTAAATCAGGTAACAACTGGAAATGATTTGACAGGAGCTACTGTGACAAGGATAAGAACTTTGGCACGTTATCTTGATGCTGTTAATTTTCCTACAACGACAACAAGTACTACGACTACAGAAACAATTGCTGACCCTGCTGATGCAGAATCTGTGACATATACAGTAACAGTAGTAAATGTCGGTGGATCTAATATCTTTGCTATAAATGGTTCTAATAATCCTGTTCTTACAATGAAAAGAGGATCTACTTATATATTTAATCAGGCAGACGCTTCAAATAGTGGACATCCTTTAGCAATAAAATCTGATGCTGGAGGAGCACAGACAACAACTGTATCTGGAACTGCTGGAAATGCAGGGGCTACAGTGACTTATCAGCCAGCATATCCTTCTGCTCCTAGTGATTTAAGATACTATTGCACAGTTCATGGAAATGGAATGGGTAACACGATAACAATGAACAATCCAAATACAACGACCCAAGATACAACAACAACTACATCGCAACAGGTAAATCCATTAGGAACACCAGATCCTACAGCAGAATTTCCACAGGAAATATATAAAATTGATAGAAAATCATCGGAAAATAGAGAAGCAGTTCAATTTGAATTAGCAGCAGTATTTGATCTTGCTGGTATTCGTGCTCCCAAAAGACAATGCACTAGAACAGAGTTTCCTTCTATCGGTACGTTTATTGCATGAATTGGCAAGAATCTGCATTGGCTCATGCGAAAGACCAAGATCCGAAAGAGTCTTGTGGTTTATTGTTAAATATTCGAGGAAAAGAAAGATATTTTCCTTGTCGTAATTTATCAATGACAAATCATCAATGTTTTATTCTTGACCCAGAAGATTATGTAAAGGCAGATAACAGCGGAGAGATAATAGCAGTAATTCATAGTCACCCAATTACACCTCCTACTCCTAGTCAAGCTGATCAGATTAGTTGTGAACAAAGTAAATTACCCTGGCATATTGTTAATCCAAAAACAGAACAGTGGGGATACTGTGAGCCAAATGGTTATAAACCAGATTTACTTGGTAGACCCTGGGTTTGGGGTGTAACTGATTGTTGGTCTTTAGTTAGAGATTGGTATAAAGAAAAAAAAAGTACAGAACTTAGGGATTGGAATCGTCCTACAACACCAGAAGAATTTATTTTAAATCCAATGTTTGAAAGTTGTGCTTGGCGTACTGGATTTAGAGAATTAAGATCAGAAGAAAAGTTAATTAATGGTGATTTATTATTTATGTCAATTGGTTCTCCTGGTTTAAATCATGTGGCTATTTTTTTAGATGGAGATGTTTTACATCATTTAACCGATAGACTATCTTGTAGAGAACCATATTCTGAATGGCTACTAAAATGTACAGGAGGGAGGTATCGTTATGCTGCGTAAAATAAAGTTATATGGTGACCTTGCTAATTTTATAGGACATAAAGAATTTGAAGTGCAGGTAGATAGTCTTGCAAAAGCAGTTAGTTTTCTTGTTAATAATTTTCCGCAGATAGAAGGTTATATGAATCCAAAATATTATCAGGTAAAAGTTGGTAATTATGCTTTAGATGATAAAGAACTACAACATCCTATAGGACAGGAAGATATACATTTTGTGCCTGTTATAACTGGTGCAGGTCGTGGTTTTGGTAAAATATTATTAGGTGCAGCATTAATTGCAGGTGCGTTTTTTATGCCAGTAGCAGCAGGTAATGTAAGCTTATCTCAAGGTCTATTTGGTGCTGCTGGTTCTTTTGCAAAGGTAGGATTTTTTACAAAAGCAATGGCAGGTGTTGGTTTGATGTTAACTATAAGTGGCGTTTCAGAAATGTTATTTCCTTTACCTAAACAAAAAGAATTTGACAACGAAACAGATCCACGTTTGTCATACAAGTTTTCTGGAACTCAAAATACATCAAGAGCAGGTACACCAGTACCAATTTGTTACGGAGAAATCGTGACAGGATCAGTCGTGATCAGTGGTGCTGTTGATACACAACAGGTACAGGCATGACAAAGAAAATTATTAGAGGATCTGGAGGAGGAGGTTCTCCACCACCACCACCCCAACCCACAAGAACTCCTGATACTTTACATAGTAGGCAGTTTGCTACTTTTCTTGATCTTATTTCTGAAGGAGAGATAGAAGGTTTTGCAACAGCATCAAAAGAAGGCAGAACACAAGGAACTGCTGCTTATAATAATGCTGCTTTAAAAGATTTATTTTTAAACGATACTCCTGTCTTAAAATCTTCTGCAAATAGTGCAAGTCCAACAACAACAGATTTTAATTTTCAAGATGTAACTTTTAACCCTAGATTCGGTACTTCAAACCAAACAAAGATTACTGGAATTTTAAGTAGTTCTTCTGTGACGGCTGTTGGTGTAAATGTAACTGCTTCAACCCCAGTGACAAGGCAAATATCTAACACCAATGTTGATGCTATAAATGTAACCATTAATTTTCCTCAATTACAAAAAGCTACTGACAAAGGAGATTTGTTAGGTACTACTGTTCAGTTAAAAGTATCTGTTCAATATAATTCTGGTGGTTTTACTGATGTTATTACAGATACTGTCACTGGTAGAAGTGCTGATGCATATCAGAGAGATTACAGAGTAAATCTTACTGGTGCTTTTCCTGTTGATATTCGGGTATCAAGAATTACTGCCGATAGCACAACCACAGGATTACAAGATGTATTTCAATGGAGTAGTTTTGGTGAAATAATTGATGATGCTTCTACTTATGCGAATAGTGCATATGCAGGTGTAAGACTAGATTCGATGCAATTTAGTTCTATACCAACAAGAAAGTATAGGATTAGAGGAATAAAAATAAGGATTCCAGGAGCAGGTGCTAACAGTTCTGGCACTCCTACTGTTGATAGTGCAACTGGTCGAATAGTTTATCCAACTGGTTATATATTTAATGGAGTAATGGGTGCTGCTCAATGGTGTTCATGCCCTGCAATGATATTGCTTGATCTTTTAACAGATACAAGATATGGATTTGGTAATCACATAACAGATTCATCATTAGATTTATTCTCTTTTGTTACTGCAAGTAAGTTTGCAAATACATTGGTATCAGATGGTTTAGGAGGACAAGAGGCTAGATTTAGTTGCAATGTAAATATACAAAGTTCTGGCGAGGCTTTTGATCTTATAAATGATCTTGCAGGTGTAATGAGATGTATGCCGATATGGTCTGCTGGAACAATACAACTTACTCAAGATAGTCCTAAAGATGCAAGTTATTTATTTAACTTATCTAATGTAACTGAAGAAGGTTTTAGTTACTCAGGTAGTGGATTAAAAACAAGAAATACTGTCATTTCTGTTTCTTACTTCAATATGGATAGTCAAGAAATAGATTTTGAAGTAGTTGAAGATACTGCTGCAATAGCTAAGTTAGGAGTCATTATAAAACAGGTAAAAGCATTTGCCTGTACATCTCGTGGGCAAGCAGCCAGATTAGGTCGGACTTTGCTTTTTATTGAGCAAAATGAAAGTGAGGTCTGTACATTTAGTACATCAATAGATTCTGGTGTTGTTGTAAGACCTGGTGCTGTTATAGAGATAGCTGATCCTGTTCGTTCTGGTCTTAGAAGAGGAGGAAGAGTTAATACTGCCACAACTACACAGATAACAGTAGATGATTCTGCTGCAACCGATTTACCAACAACAAATAATCCAACATTAAGTGTAATTTTGCCTGATGGAACTGTTGAAACTAAGTCAGTATCAAGTGTCTCAGGTGCAGTTATAACAGTATCTTCTGCTTTCTCTCAGACTCCAAATGTTAATACAGTTTGGCTTTTGCAAGATGATACAGTTCAAGCTCAAAAGTTTAGAGTAATAACAGTAGAAGAAGATGGTGTTAATTATGGTATTACCGCTTTATCTTATGTAAATGAAAAGTACGCATTTATTGAAGATGGATCTTCTCTACCAACAAGAACAGTTTCAATATTAAACGAACTAAAAGATCCACCAAATGCTTTACAGGCTGAAGAAAAACTTGTTGAAATAAATAATCAGGCAGTATCTAAACTCATTGTTAGTTGGCAACCTATTGTCGGTGTTACGCAGTATCAAGTTAACTATAGATTTAATAATGGAAACTTTGTTTCTACAACAGTTTCTTCTCCTGACTTTGAGATATTCAATACTGATATTGGAACGTACGAATTTCAAGTATTTAGCTATAATGCTGCATTGCAGACAAGTGCAACTTCTACTAACTTAACTTTCAATGCTGTTGGTAAGACTGCATTACCAGCAAATGTAACTGGATTATCAGCCGAACCAATAAATGAAAAATTAGTAAGATTACGTTGGAATTTATCTACAGATTTAGATGTTACTCATGGAGGAAGGGTATATGTTAGACATTCTCCTCTGACCAATGGTAATGGTACATTTTCTAATAGTACTGATTTAATTCAAGCGTTAGCTGGTAATACAACTGCTGCTGAAGTTCCATATTTAGAAGGCGAATATATTTTAAAATTCAGAGATGATGGCGGTAGATTCTGTGCTGGAGAGACAAGTGTAATTATTGAATTACCTGATAATCAAGCTCCACTTATC
>PYIJ01078990.1_pt1 | contig 11887 bp, 16 predicted proteins | sample 3578051 | NCBI WGS metagenome assembly PYIJ01 (sample SAMN08408021, study PRJNA431606) | Marine metagenome isolate SA_KN192-05_S13_5m, whole genome shotgun... | biome: marine; feature: oceanic pelagic zone; material: water; isolation source: surface water sample, 0.2-0.8 um fraction ... | reverse complement strand
GTGTGCCCGTAGTTCAGTTGGATAGAATACGAGTTTCCTAAACTTGGGGTCGCAGGTTCGAATCCTGCCGGGCACGCCAAACACCACATAATTAATTGTGTGAAGAAATTCTATTCAGTGAAGATAAAACACCACAAGGAAAACATACCACCACGGTTGGCCGAACAGATGTTGTTGGACGAATCTAAAATGATCAAGTACCTCTGGCGGAATCAAGCACTGGAGTTCAAATATCCAAAAGGCAAGAACAGATTAGATGTGTACGCCGACGAGAAGTATCTCATGATGGCCAAGATGAAGTATCCGACCATATTTGGTCGTAAAGGCAGGATGGGATTTCTCGAACTATACATATCACACATGATTAACAAAAAATTACAATTAGCGAAAGGGTCCACCTGATGAAGTACGGCTATTATGCTGACAACGAACTGCCTGAGAGCGTTGCTGTAGATCGCTCTCCTATTAAAGATTACAAGGTAAACTCTCACGGATATAGATGCCCGGAATGGAAACCAATGCCGGATGGAAAGAAGAACGTGGTTGTGCTTGGATGTAGCCACACGTTTGGACAGGGCAACGAAGACAACGAACACTGGGTACACTTCCTTTCACAACACAACACAGAAAGATTGAGATACTGGAACCTTGGACAGCCGGGAGCAAGTGCCGACAAGATAGTTAGGATATTGTATGGTTGTGAAAAAGTGATAGACCCGAGGATCATAATCGTGTGCTGGCCATTCTGGAGTCGCAGGGAAAAGTTACATCGGTACGCTGAAAGCATGATGAGTTATCATGAGGAACTCAAGCACGAGAACGACGACACCGACAAGAACAATTTTCTAAAAAATGTTTTCTTTGTGGAGAAGTACGCTGAGAAAAATGACTGCCAAACATACCATTGCTTTGCCCAGGACTCGTATCATGAACACATCAAAGGCCTAAAAGTGTTAGAAAATTATTCGATAAAAAACTGTTGGCCCTACTGGGATAGTCGAGAACAGAGACAACCCTACAACGAGCCCAACCTAGCAAAGGACGGAGAACACTACGGCGTCGAACATCACAAACGTTTCGCTCAACTGTTCTTGGAAAAGTTCGGTCACAAGTTGAAATAGTCATCTATAGAAATATTACGTAATGTGTCTTGACGTTTGATGAATTGTTCAAGCAGATGACTGTTGTCTTTATCTATAGCAATTTCTTCTGGCAATATATGTTTAGCACTGTTGGTGAATTTGTTTTTGTACTTTACACTTAACACACTAGGATTGTTTAGGAATCCCCAATCATGTGGTATGTCATTGTCTTTGGCAAAATTAATTATTTCTGGCAAGTTCTTTATGTTGAGACAGCTCACAGTAGTCCAGAAGTCCAACTGCAACAACTTGTATTTCCTCCTAAGTGTTTTGTAAGCATTAACGGTCTTGACATAGTTTTTCCACTTGATAGGCCACCTTGCATAATCATGCACACTGCCTGTGCCATCTAGACTCAGTGTTATGATGACCATTATCTTTCTTTTTAATACTTCTTCTATTTCTTTAATCATACGAGACCCGTTAGTGTTCATCCTGACTATCTTTGTGTTCTCTGGCAAGTTGCTCAAAACTTTTTTATAATTCTTGCTGGCAGTGGGCTCTCCTCCGTTGACATCGAATTCAATTATTCTTTCTTGTGGTAGTTTTTTAAATATTTCATAGTTGTCCACCCTGGGATATTTTTTAGATTCCAGACTTCCAATTTTGGTGCTGAGTCCGGCGTGGCATGACTGGCACGCACTGTTGCAGATATTATCTAGCACACCGCCAACGATGAGATAGTCGTCACGTATCGGGTGTAGTATCCTGTGTCTATTAATTGTGTTGGTCCTTATGCTCTCACCTTTTACACGTTCTGATTGCTGACACCTCATACATTCATCCGGCCAATGGCCTGCTGACATCTGTGCTTTGATGTTTTTCAGCCACTCACTACGCTCTAGGTCTTCGTGACTCCGGAATCCTTTGGCATTGATCATGTGTCCACATTTGCCAACAGTGCCGTCAGCATTCAATCTCACAAAATGGTCTAGTCTAGGACAGTGCATTTTTGTACTCCCTGATCAGCTCGCCGAGTTTGAAAGTCTTATTGTATTGTTCAATCAACTGATAATCAATCTCCACAAAAGATTTCAGTAATGCTACGGGTTTATTTTTTTGTTTTTTCCTATTGTAACTTGTCATGTGTTTGTCTGTTATTTTTTTTATATATCTGAAAGGCCTCAGTGTTATGTTTCCCTTGTAAAATTTAAACAAATGGAACAACCACACATACTGTGGAGCGAAATGCCTATCTACTAACTTTCCCTGCTCGACAAGTTCCCAGGTCTGTTCAACATCCAATTGGTTCTGCCTACTGTATTCGTTTATACCAGATATGAACCTGTCTCCGGGGTCTCTGATCATAATGTCTATGTGTTCACAAGCATTTATTTGTTTATTGGTGTACACTTTATCAGCAACCGCAAATAGGCTACTGGAACCCACTTTGAATATAGGGTATACAGTGTGTGAACCTACATCGACTACCTTACAGTCTGTGTTCAAGAGTTTATTCCAGTGTTTCAGCATCTAGTTCCTTGTATAATGATTTAAAGACCGATCTACTATCTAGGTTACGTCTTTTGTCAAGTATTGACATCTCATCTTTAAATGATTGTATGTTCTTTTGCCATGTCGTGTTTGTGAAGTATGACAGCAAATTCTCGTAACTGTTTTTCAAATATCCCTGTGGGTTACCTTGTAGTTTTGTCTTTAGTTTTTCTTTTACGCTTTCTATCATGTTTTCCGGCAAATTAAGCATATTGAAATGATCAGGGTCGTAAAGTGGACCGATGATGAAACTATTATCGTGAAATCCTTTGCCTTTGAAATAATCAACACACTGGTGTATAGAGTCATAATTCAAAATAAAGTGTAACATATTAAAATTGAATTTGTGATCTAGTTTCCTTACAATATCTAGATTCTTAACAAAGTCTGCCCAAGAGCCGTGGTGTCGTATGTATTCGTATTCTTCTTCCATGGTTTCTACACTTATGGTCCAGTGGACATTTTTGAAACCACAGAGCATTTCAAAAATTCCTGTTCCTGTAGTGCTTAAATTAGTGTTTACTCTTAAGTTACAGTCAGGATTCTTTTCCTGTAGTAGTTTCAAGAATTCATAATTTTCTTTCATCAACATTGGTTCACCACCGGCTAGATAAACATTCTCTAATTCGGATATGTTTTCAAACACAAAATCTTTTACTTCTTGCCTACTTTGTTTTTCCGAATTGATCTTTACACCAAGTTCTTTGGCCCACTTACTGCTCAGGGCAGGACTACAATAGACACATGCTTGGTTACAAGCATTGGTCCAACGTAGATCCACGTGCTTCAGTGAGAAGTTTTTTGCGTCGTCATAAAAATCTAAATCTATCTTTGTTCCTAGCTCTTTGAGATAGTAGAGCCTACTACTGATACTGCTTAGGTCTGACCTATTTTTTTCTTGAAGATGACACCCGGAACAATTAAAAGACAATTCCTGTTTCAACATAGATTTCTTAAGTTCAACGTTTTGTTTGCCATTTATGATATCTTTAATGTTGGTGTTGTTTATATTTCCAAGTTTGGTTTTTGAAATAACACAGTTTCTAACATTGCCTCCCGGCTCTAGTTCGAAACCAGACCATGGCAACGTGCATATGCTTTTATTTTTCAAGAAGGATCTAGGATCCATTATATATGTGTCCTTGTTTTTGTAACACCTGTGCCACGTAGTCTTTGGCAGAAATATTGTTTGGATCACTGAACGATTGGGTGTTGACTCCTCCTGGCCTGATCAACTTCATTTTTATGTTACTGGCCTGGGCGTTCAATTGTTCGTGCGCCAACTCCAGACTCATCTTCTGGTTACGATACTCCATGGATTGACGCATAGTCAGTCCGTGTATTTGCTTGTCCTCGGTCCATTCACACACCCGTGTTGAAATGTTCCAGATGTAGTGTGCTTCCTTAACGTCCCTCCATCTGTGCCAGACTTCGAACAATAGTTCTGTCTGGGCGTACATACTGATAGCGTTGTTTATGAACATATCACAAGGTTCTATTATAGATGCCGTGTGTGCGGTCCTTCTGATGTTCTCTCCGTCACTCCGAGAAATACCAATTATATCGTGGCCCATCTCGGTTAGTTGTTTAGTGAAAGCCTGCCCTATGCCTCGTTTGTGTCCAGTAATTGCGATTTTCATATGCAGTGGTATTTAAATACCTACAATGAAGTCTTATTTTATTTTGGATTGTCCACGTCTACAGAAGATTCAGGATAGTCTGTATGGATACTACAAGGGCATAACAGCGAATAATCCGCCCACTAAATTTTGGACGCACCTGACACGCAAGGAGATCACAGACTACATGTCAATACCCAACCTAGAAATCAAGAAATGGTTTGACAGCATGAATCTAAAAGTTAGGGCGATAAGTTTCACACTGTACAATGAACAGTTTGATTGCGGAATACACAGAGACGAGCCACCGGTGGTGGCCAAGATCAATGTGCCTGTGTTGAACACACGTGACACCTATAATGTTTGGTATGATGATGATTCTAACGAGATCGCTAGGGTCGAGTGTGTGAGGCCTATTGTTTTAAGGTCCGACATACTGCATACTGTGGATATAGGAAGAGACGCTGTGTATCCTAGACTTCAGTTCAGTTTTTGCTTTTATAACGAACCTCTTCATTTATTACAGTAATCAACTATGTCTTGTACTTCGACTTTATCGACATCGTCGTAGTGGACTACAAAACTGTTCTGCTTGATTTGATCAGTTAGGGCATGATATTTTAGATTAGGAAAAATTTTCTTTTTATTTTCCTCAGTTGCTTCAATACCCATTGCCATACAGTGTATGTCTCCGAAAGACATCTTCTTGTCTGATTTGAGAATGTCTGCTATAAATTTTTTTTCTTCCTGTAGTGTAGCATCGATATTATAACGTCTAAACTGATCTCGGCACTCTCCGATCAATTTAAGAGTGTCATCTGTTGAATAACAGTAGTAACGTTCATAAAGATCATTCCTGAACTGCTCAGTCACAACAGGTGACTCTATGCTGACAAATGACGCATCTGGGAAGTGCGGAATTATCTTGTCGCAGTAATAATGACTAGGAACAACAATGTTCTCCTCCGGCAACGGAAAGTCTGGTGTCTGTGGGAAACCCACACTCAACAGTTTCTTGTCATAGAAATCGTTGGCAATGATTGTTCTGCCATTGACTTTTTCTGCATCTAGTGTTTTGAAAAAGTCATGCTGTGAAATTTTGTGACTTAGGAATTCTCCTCTACACCCGTGCTGGTAACATACGAATAGGATCTTAGCCATGGAACCTCGACAGTTTCTGTTCTATGTCAAACTTTAAAAAGTCTTTGTTGATCCGTTCGGCCAACGAAATCATGAAGTGTTTGTTGGGCACCGTGTTTTTTATGCCCAGTGAGTGATCATGAAACTTATAAAATTGTCCCTGTGTATAGTCCTCGTACACTGCCCATCCATGGTCGGTGTCTATCAGTCTGTACGGTACGTCTTCCTTCCAATTTATCTTGTAGCCCAGCATGGTGTGGAGTTTGATTGATTTTTCGTCACAGATTTTTTTAAGCAACAGCCACTTGTACACTATGTCTTTTTGTTCCAGCGTGGGACTGTACAGGTATTCATAATACAGTTGTTTGCTTTGGTGGTCATCACTGGCACTGCTTGGCCAGTAGTTGTCGTGTTTGAAATTTCTTATAGGGTCCTGGACCATTAGTTGTTCTCGTTTTTCGTCTGTGATCTCCACGTCCAGTTTGCCTGTTGAGGTAAGTTGGCACACCGCGTGTGAGTAGTTGTTGTCAAGCACGGCCTCTATCATCTTGTTCAATATGAGTTGATTGCTTATTGCGGGACCGCCACGGTCATCTACGTCAACTCCGCATATCTTCAGCACGTTGACCCAAGTCGGCCTCTCCTGCCTGGACCAACTTATTCCGCAACCACTAGTCAATATTTTTGACATGCACGTTCTCCTTTTTGAAATGGTCCACCGAATGATCCTGGCTCTCCGGACACATCGCACACACCGACTCCGGTTTGTCGATGTTGGCAACTAGTGTGGCCACATCTCCGTTGGCATCTGTTCCTTTGTATTTGTAGTGTTTGCCTTTGTCCAATTCCAGTATGTTGGGCAGTGGTGCACACTTGTAGAGTTTGTTTCGATACAGTATCGGCGTATTGGGTGATCCACATATGCTGTGAGCCTTCTTTGGATCGCTGTTGAACGGCTTCAGTTCGCCGTTTTCAAGCCTGTAAGGCATCACAAAGGTTTTGAATTTGCTTTTGTATATTGTAAGTTTGTCGTTGGTCAGTTCCAACTGTTTGTGGCCTTCAACGATGTTCCTGTGTGCCTTCCACCCTTTCCTTTGTGCCACTATCTTCTTTATCTCATCCGTGATCAGTTTCTCATGGTCCTGCCTGTGTATGCTGACCTGCATCTCCAGTGAGCCAAACGTGAACCACATCTCTGGGTCGTACTTTCGCAACAGGTATCCGTTGGTGATCAACCTTATCATTGCGTTGGGCCACGACTCCCTGATGATCTCCAGCACCTGCTTGATCCTGGGGTGCATCAGTGGCTCGCCTCCGAATATGGATATGACGGATGGGTCCAGTATCTTGCTCCAAGTGGCACACTGCTCCTTGATGTCCTTGAGGGACTCCACGCCACGCCTGTCGAAGTCGCTGAGGCTTATACAGCCTTTGCAGGAAAGGTTGCAGGCGTAGGCCACGTTGAAGTCCAGTCTTTTTATCCTGTGTTTCATTCCAGTGTTGCGTACTCCACGAAGTCGTCTGTTGTCTTTATCCTGGCGAACCTGTCTCGGAAGTCGCCGTGCTGTGGATGTGTGGGCGCCACCACGTCATGCCAGTTGAAGTCCGAGTAGGTCTGCCAGTCCGTGATCCTGTTGAGCCACACCCGGTCAGCGCCGTACTGCCGGCCGAGCTCTATTATGTCCTCCATCTCGTGGTAGTTCTCCTTCTGCACCACGAAGTGCAGTATGAACCTGAAGTCGCGTTCCTGCTTGAGTTTGGATATGCACTCCAGTCCCTCCAGCACCTTCTCCCATTTGCCACCCAGACGCAGTTTCTCGTAGGTCGCCTTGCTGGCGCCATCGATGCTGACGCCCAGTTCCTCGAGGTTGTCGATCACGTAGGGCACACGTGTGTGGAACTCCTTGAACATCAGTGCGTTGGTCAGTATGGAATATTTTATGTTGTCACGCTCCGGCGTCTGCTCCATGAAGTGCCTGTACACGTGTGAGGCGAACGGGTCACCGTCCGATCCTATGTGTACCTGTAGCGGGTGCGGGTAACTGTACAGCCATTCATTGATCCGGTCCGCCAGCCTGATGCCCAGTTGGTACGCGGAGCCCTCCTTGTGGAATATGAGGTCCTTGCGACAGCTCGGACATCGCAGGTTGCAGGAGTCATCTATGGCCAGTCGCAGGTGCTTGATCTTCCTCTCCGGTTGCTGTGTGCGCCATGGTGGTGGGTTCTTGTCCAGTAGCCACGCACACTGCCTGTTGTTGCAGTATCTGTACGTGGCATCCGTGATGGATGACTGAAGTTGTTCTGCCATTTTGGATTGCAGTATTTCGGACAGTTCCTGTATCTGCAGATTGCCAATGCTCTGTGGCAACCAACTCTGGCACTCACAGGCGTAGCAACTGCCCTGCTTGTCTATCAGCACAGTGTCGAAAGGCCTGGGACAGCGTGTGTGGATTTTGAGGTCCTTGCTGGTGTCAATGCCGTAGTGTTCGAATAATCTCTTGTTTATCATCTGTCAGGGTCTGTGAGCATGTCAAGGGTCAGCACCACGTCCTCGGGGATGGTGGGCTTTGGCTGGTCTGATGACTGCGCCTGCTTCTTTTTCAGCCTACGCTGTTCACGTTGCTGTTGCTTCCGCAGTTTCTTGTCACCCCTTGTGCTCTTGTAGTCATAGTGTATGCCCATTGTGAAACTCCATTTATAAAGGTAATTATCGTCCAGGTCAGGCCGGCTTTACGCTTTTACGCTGTCGCGTGTTTTCTAAAAAAACGCATTCCTAAAATTTAACGCTTTCGCTTCGCTTCTTAAATATCCCTATGCGAGTCGCAGTTATAGAAGATACAGCCAGTCATCAGCAATACAAAGAAGTGCTACATTCGTTTGCCAAAGGGTGCAGTGGTAAAATTACCAATAGTGGTAATACCAAAGGATATGATTGTGCTGTAATATATGGAAGTTATAAAAAGCAAAGAGGCAGTTTCGCACAGCAAGGAAAAGGAAAGATAATTGAAAGTGGCATTCCATACATCCAACTGGAAACACAATTGATCGGAAGACCAATACATACACCTTTCCTATCCGAATTTAGGGTAGGAGTAAATGGATTCCTTTGGGATGATGCAAAGTGGGGATTTGAACACATACATACTGATAGGTCAAAAAAAGTCTTTGAGAGAAACGGTTATGATCCAAACATTAAATGGAAAGATGACGGAGAATATATTTTATTGTGTATGCAGAAAGTAGGTGACGCCAGCCTGAGAGGGGCAGATGTTTTTGCTTGGACCGAGGACACTGTCTATAATATAAGAAAACATACAGATAGAAAGATTATTATTCGTCCACATCCTTTGTATAGAAAGTCTAGACTGCATAACACACTTAAAGAAAAAGTATTAAGAGTAGCGGATGTACACTGGCAAGAAGCAGATGTTACAAAGAATAATTTTATTCCAATACATGAGCAACTAAAAAATGCTTGGTGCACGGTAACCTTTAGTTCGGGCACAGGGATAGATGCCATCATAAATGGAGTACCAAACGTTGCCTGTGACACAGGAAGTATGGTGTATGATGTCAGCACTACAGACATAGCCGAAATAGAGAATCCTTACAGGGGTACAAAGCGAGAGTGGTGTAACAAAATATCACACTGTCAATGGAATATTGATGAATTTGAATCAGGCGAATGTTGGGAACACGTAAGTAAGAGTATATGAAATATCATTTAAGCAACGGTTGTAGTTTCAGCACAAGGAAAAAATTTAATAGTTGTCATCAGCAACTAGGTAAACTGTTAGACATAGAACAGCCAACAATAAGCATGGCCAAGGGCGGCAGAGGAAACGATAGAATATTGAATACTACCATGCACTGGTTCTACAAAAATCCAGAAAAAATGAACGATACTTTTGTTAGTGTAGGTTGGACTACTGGATACAGATGGGATTATGTAAGTGGATATGTAACACCAAAAGAAAAAGAAGGTGGAATCAAAGGTGAATTGTTAAAGTTTGATTATCAATGGAGCACCTGGCAGTTGTGGCAACACGATTTTTTCATGAGGGATAAAGACATGGACCTTGAACTATCTAGTGCTGTAAAATTGTATACCAACATATTGTCCCTACAATATTTTTTGAAATATCACAAAATACCTTATGTGTTTTATCACGCACTTACTAATGATCTACCAGAGACAGAGGTCAATGGTAAACAAAGACCAGACCTAAAATTATTGAAAGATCAAATCGACCGTAAACATTTCTTTAATTTTGAGACAAGCGAGTATGTGAAAGAAAATGTGCAGATGCAGAAAGACAATAGGTCGTCAGCAGAACATAGAGTACAGGTACAGAACAAGGATTATGTACAAAGTCATTTCGAATATTGTGCTAAAAATGGATGGACGAAATCTGCTAATGACGGACACCCTAGTACAACAGGACATCACAAGTGGGCGGAAGAGTTACATAAATTTATTAAAAAAAATAATTTAATCTAATACAACACAACTAGCCTGATAGGCCCAGTTCCTGTTCAATGGTTTTACTTTCCTGTTACATTCCACTAGCCATTCAATTAAGGCTAAGAACTCATGCTTTTGCCATTTGCTCATCTTTCCCGACAATCTAAAGTTACAGAATTCGTCAAAAGATATTATAGTACCTGGAACAATTTGTTGATTTAATGAAACCAATACTTCTTTTGTCGATGAATAGATATCTGCATCCATGTGTAAGAAAGCAATAGGACCTTTGTTTAGTTTCTTCCAAGCAGGCACTGTGTCTTTGAACCAACCTTTGTGTAGTTTAATATGTGCTGGTACGGTGGGAGGTTCGCAAGACATATCAGGGACCTTGCCTGTTCCATTGTCCCAATCTTCAGGTAGCCCTAGCCACGAATCAAACCCATGTATAATCTGTTCAGGATATGCCTCTATCAGCCAATTCAAACTCCTGCCTTCTCTGACGCCAAACTCACACCAATGTCCATTGACAGTAATTTCTTTCACAGACTCTAACAGATGTTTTTTTATGCTGAGTCTGTAATCTGCTGATGTCTTTTTGCCCACGTAGATGGGATCAAGGTTTATCCAGTCTTGTAGTAAATCCTTGCCTTGACTTATGGTTGATAGCAAAGTTTGTAACTGTAATTTATCTTTTACTGTTTTTATTTTTTTTGACATTTACAAAAAGCAAGTTCCACACAGGGATTATTAGGAATGTGTCCTGTGTTAGTTTCTGGTAACAATCTGTTGCAATAGACTTCGTAGCCTTTATCTTTGAATCTATCGATAATGTGATTTAATTTTTTGAATTCGGTATCAGTGTCGCCCATGTACATTTCAAATTCTCCTACAACTTGCGTCACTGGTATTGCTAGATCTAATATTTCGTTACATATCTCATACCATCTTCCTTCAATATCAAACTTTATTAGGTCCACACTATCCCCTAGGCGTTCTACAATATCTTTGATACTAACACAGTCAACAGTGTATGAGTGGACTAGGTTATCAGGATCAAAATTTTCTAAACTGTAACATCTTTTAGTTGGATCGGTTGTGTAAAAAGTAAGTGATTTGTTTTTTGGATCATAGGCCTTGTTGCTGTGTGTAATGTTGGCTTTTTTATTATTGGCTTTGTCTATTGTTGCTTGGCTGATCGGAGTAGGATCCCATGTGTATATTTTTGTGTGTTGATTGTGCTTCCTTATCTGTTCTTCCATTTTACACTCTTTGCTGATACCAAAACTCCAAATGTTTTTTATGTTAGGCATTAGTGTATCACAGATAGCATATTGATGGCATCTGTGCCAGGTGCTTGGTACTAAAGGGAATGTTCTTTCAAACTCTCTACATCTTTGCATGATAACGTTAGTTATGGATAAATTTTTCCAGTCTGAAGCCTTTGGAGTCGTAGCATTCTACGTAATCAGAATTATTACTATGTCTTATTGTGCCTTGGCCGCTGACCACATCGTAGTCGCTGTAGGCAAACGCTTTTTTTATAGTAACGTCTATGTACTGTCCGTTGCCCACACCTAAAGTTAAAAAGGTCACGTAGCGACCTTTATCACCTCGGAACACTCTTCCGTTGGCTATCATGCCCGCGAACTCTACTTTGTCCATGTATAGTTCTTTGACATACATACCTGGCATGAAGTCATCTTGACTCCACCAGCCATACTTCCTGTACTGGAAATCCGGTGTGTCCCATTTGTCAGACTTGCTTGGAGTTACAACTTCTATCCCGACACGCTTTGCTTCTGTCCTGTACACCCAACGCTTGTAAGAACCTTGGCAATGCTTCAAACACGATTTCCAGAATTTCTCTGGGTTGTGTGCTTTCTGGTAAGCCAATGCCCATATCAGTCTGCCCAGGTTAACAGCATGAGCCCTACACAAACCAAAACCAGATAAGGATTGTAGCATTGTGATTATTTCATCCTTGCGTGGATGGTCTCCTAATTTTGTTATGAACTCCATTATTT
>PYIJ01091648.1_pt1 | contig 11890 bp, 14 predicted proteins | sample 3578051 | NCBI WGS metagenome assembly PYIJ01 (sample SAMN08408021, study PRJNA431606) | Marine metagenome isolate SA_KN192-05_S13_5m, whole genome shotgun... | biome: marine; feature: oceanic pelagic zone; material: water; isolation source: surface water sample, 0.2-0.8 um fraction ... | reverse complement strand
GCATGAGCTGGCACAAGAATACGGTGTCTCCGCCGAGCGCATTCGGCAGCTTGAAAAGAATGCGATGAACAAACTCAAAACAGTCATCGCTGGCGCCTAAGCAACTTCGCAGCGCTATTCTCAAAACCATCATGCCCGCCAAGGCGATTATGTTTTTGGGAGGCCTTTATGGCCTCCTCGCGGTCTTGCTTGGGGCCTTTGCAGCCCACGGCCTTCGTGACGTGGTTTCCGATGACAGCTTGTCGAGTTGGCAAACCGCGGTTAACTACCAAATGTCTCATGCTTTAGTCCTTCTTTTCACCGGATTGTGGCGACAGCAGGGCGGGCCGCGCCTACTTGGCGTTGCGGGCTCGCTGTTTTCGATTGGTGTGCTGGCTTTTAGCGGCAGCATTTACCTCCTGGTGTTGCTGGAGGTGCCATGGATGGGCCCCGTCACCCCACTGGGTGGGCTGAGCCTGATTGGAGGTTGGCTGTGCCTTTGTCTGGCAGTCCTGCGATCGAAGGATTTGACCCCAAAGCAAGACCTTTAGCGCGGCAATGTCCGATTCGCAATCACCATCAACCAACGACCTTGATGCAGGATTCAACTACATTCGTCGGCGTGGCCGATTTACCAAGGCTCAGGCCAACGCTCTGCAAGCACTGTCGGATCAATATCGCTGGCAAGCTGCGGATTTGCAGCATCGACCTCTCGGCATGGAGATCGGTTTTGGCATGGGCTTCGAGCTCATCGCATGGGCGGAGCAGCAACCCAATTGGCAGCTGTTGGGTGTAGAGCTCTACCAGCCGGGTATTGGCTCGATGTTGTCTCGCTTGGCGAAAAATCAGCTATCCAACGTGCGTCTTGTCGATGAGCCCGCGCAGGTAATCTTGGCGCAGCTCGATAACGACAGCTTGGCAGAAGTGCGTATTTTTTTCCCAGACCCGTGGCCAAAAAAGCGCCACCACAAGCGACGTTTGATTCAGCCAGAATTTTTGCGATTGCTACAGCAAAAACTGACACCTGCTGGCATCGTCAGGTTGGCTACAGACTGGGCACCCTATGCACATTGGATGGTCGAACACTTCGCCGCAAATCCTGACTTTACTCTTCTGCAGGATGATATTCGCGCGCCGACGGAAACGCCGCCTGCAAGTGTCGCCGATGAGGTTCGCAACGTGACGAAATTTGAAGCCCGCGGCGAGCGCCTTGGGCACGAAATCCGCGACCTGCAGTATCAGCGCATCAACTAGTTAAGCTTCAAGAAATCGCTCGAGCACGCTATCCAAATAACGCAGTCCAAGGGCAGTGGTCGCACAACGGTCGTGGCGAACCAACTCGAGGTCGACAAGCTCTTGCCAAACCTGACTGACCGATTGCCATGGCAGTTGGGTTCGCTCAGCAAAGGATTGCTGCGTAACGCCGTCCAGCAAACGCAGGGCGTTCATCATGAATTCGATGGTACGTTGAGTCTGAGGAATCTCCGTTAGCTTGGTGGTCTGACTGTCCTGTTGATACAGGCGCGGTTGGGAAGGTCGCTGCGTACGGTAAATCTTGGGCCCTTGAGTGATCTTGCCGTGGGCGCCTGCGCCGATACCCATGTAGTCGCCAAAGCTCCAGTACACGAGATTGTGCTGACACTGATACCCGGTTCTTGCAAAGGCCGATACTTCGTAGCGCTGAAAGCCGGCCTCGGCGAGTAACGCCAGCCCAGCTTGCTCAATTTCTTGCAATACTCGGTCCACCGGCAAAATGGGTGGGCGGCCAGCAAACTCGGTCTTCGGCTCGATGGTCAATTGATACCAAGAGATATGCTGGGGCTGCAGTTGGATCGCTTGCCGCAAATCCTGGAGCGCCTCTGCCACACTCTGGCCTGGCAATCCCCACATAATGTCGAGATTGATATTGCTAAAGCCCGCCTGTCTCGCCTTTGCTATGGCGCTGATGGTTTCGTCTCGCTGATGCACTCGGCCAAGCCGCGCAAGCTGCGCATTTGAAAAACTCTGTGCCCCGATGGACAAACGGTTTATGCCCGCGTCTTGGTAATCCTCGAAGCGGTGATACTCTGCGGTGCCGGGGTTCACCTCGAGGGTGATCTCAGCTCCTTGGTGGGGTACCTCCTCAAGCAGACGTGCCAGATGCTGTGGTTTGAATAGACTTGGGGTACCGCCACCAAAAAAAATAGATTCGATCTGCCCGGTATTTGTCTGAGCGATACGCGCTTTGCCAAAGGAGCCATACTGCTGGCGCCAGTCGCCCAGTAGAGCGTCTAGATACACCACTTGGTCGGTGCCTGCTTTGAGCGGATGAGAATTAAAGTCGCAGTAAGGGCATTTTTTGATGCACCACGGAAAGTGCACATAGAGCCCGAGGGCGCTGGTGTCCGAGTGCGCTTCGATCATGCGCTAATTGTTTGCGTGGACATTGAGGGCTTCAACTAGCTTAGCGCAGGCCTGTCCGCGATGACTGATACTGTTCTTTGTCGCCTTTGGCAGCTGCGCGGCACTTTGTTTATGTTCGGGTAACCAAAACAATGGGTCGTAGCCAAAACCGCCGTCTCCGCGAGGTGCCTGCAATATCTCTCCGTGCCATTGCGCCGTCGCAATCAAAGGCGTGGGATCCTCGGCCGAGCGTAAAAAAACCATGCAGCAGAAAAAAAACGCACGACGATCGGATTGTTCGCTCAGTGCTTCAAGCAGTCGTTGGTTGTTGTCGGCATCCGATGCGTCCTCGCCAGCGTAGCGCGCGCTGTAAATGCCTGGCGCTCCATGCAATGCCTGAACGACGAGGCCACTGTCGTCTGCAATGCTGGGAAGGCCTGTAGCCTTGGCCACCGAGCGCGCCTTAATCAGCGCGTTTTCTACAAAGGTTGCGCCGTCCTCGACAGCGCTGGGGATATCAGTATCGGTTTGGTTGATCAGGTTGAAACCGACGCTTGCGAGCATGGGGCGCATTTCTTCAACCTTGCCTTGATTGCGCGTGGCAAGAACCAGATCCATTAATCAGACCAGTATAGTTTTTGCGTAATCTTCAGGTTCGTGCTCGCCGACTTGACCCCATTGCTTGCCTGCACCCGCGCATTAATATTGATGCGGTGAACTTCTTCATTGGCGTGCCGAATGACAGCCAAGTAGTAAATGGCGTCGCCATCTACTACTTCACGAAACGAAAGGTCTTGGCGCTGGCCGAGTAAGTTCTGCGTAGACCCCTCCAGTACCGCAGACACGCCCTTGCCGTTGGCGTCGATAACGGCAAGATTGCACAGGGCTTTGTCCTTGCCCCGAGAAATGTCGTACCGAGCAGCGATATATGGCTGCAGAGTTGTCGTCGGTATGACGATGTAATGGAGTTCATAATCTCCAAAGCGCTGCATTTGTTGGGCATGGCTCACCGCCGCCGTCTGGCAGGCCAGCAGCGCCAAGGACCACGCCGCTGCACGATAGGTGATGGTTTTCACGAGGGTCTCCCAAGGCGATAAAAAGCGTGACTGGCCATTAAATTGGGGGCGAGTTGAATCGCCCAGTGTTCTTGGTAGCGCGTATTAACGACTCGTCGTTGAATGATTTTGATGTTTTCTTCTACGCACATTTTTTCGAAGTCCATGGTCGTGCACAGGTGGATATTTGGCGTGTTATGCCAGTTGTAGGGCAAATGTTTTGAGACAGGCATATGGCCCCTAAAACCAAGCTGCAAACGGCAGCGCCAATGACCAAAGTTAGGAAAGGTCACCACACATTCCTCGCCGATTCTCAGCATTTGCCGCAGCAGCTCTCGCGGATCTCTAACCGCCTGCAGTGCGTCTGCCATGATGACCATATCGAAATTATCGGTGGCAAAATTGCTGATGCCCGCATCCAAATCCTGCTCAATGACATTTACGCCCTTGCTCAGACAGACCTGTATGTTTGCCGGGTCTCGATCAAGTCCATAGCCGTTGACGTGCTTCTCAGCCTGCAGAGCGGCCAGCAGCTCGCCGGTGCCGCAGCCTAAATCCAGCACCCGTGCATGCGGATTGATCAGATGGCTAATCAGAGCCAGATCGCCGCGCAGGGTCACGACGAGGTTCCTGAACGTTCGTCTAAGCAGCGGTTTAAAAACGTCCCTAGGGCGGCTGTATAGCGTTCGATGGGCAGCAAAAAAGAGTCGTGTCCGTGTTCGGATTCGATCACGGCACTGGCAACGTTCTTTTTCGCCTTGACCAAGGCATCGACAATCTCTTGGGAGCGCTGGGCAGAAAAACGCCAGTCCGAACTGAAGGACAAAATCAAAAACTTACAGGTGGCGCTGCTAAAGGCTTCGACCAGGTCACCATCGGTGTCCCTGGCTGGGTCGAAGTGATCAAGTGCCTTGGTCATAAGTAAGTAGGTATTGGCGTCAAAATAACGCGTAAACGCCTGCCCCTGATAGTTCAGATAACTCTCGACTTGAAACTCGACCTCATCGCCTTCATCGAAATCGCCGGATTTGATTTCACGACCAAACTTGGTTCCCATGCCGTCGTCGGATAAGTAGGTAACGTGACCGATCATGCGCGCCAAGCCCAGTCCTCGGTCTGGATTTACGCCCTCATCAACATAGCGACCCTCGGCGAAATCTTGATCGCTGCCAATGGCCTGTCGGGCGATCTCGTTGAAGGCGATATTTTGTGCAGAGAGCTTGGCCGCAGATGCGATGGCCACACAGGCGCCGACGCGCTGTGGATAATCAATAGCCCACTGCAACGCCTGCATACCACCCAGACTGCCGCCGACTACGGCGAGAAAGGTTTCGATGCCAAGATGATCGGCCAGAGCCGCCTGAGAACGCACCCAATCTCGCACCACGACGTTGGGAAAATCAGGCCCATAAACCTTGCCGGTATTGGGGTTGATGGTGCGTGGCCCGGTGCTGCCGTGACAGCCGCCGAGATTGTTGAGGCTAACGACAAAGAAACGCTCGGTATCCATGGCCTTGCCTGGCCCGATGCAGGCATCCCACCAACCGGGTTTTGGATCATCGTCAGAGTGAACCCCGGCGGCATGATGGTGTCCAGAAAGCGCATGGCAAATTAGGATTGCATTTGACTTATTGTCGTCGAGGGCGCCGTAGGTTTCGTAGATCAGCTCATACGCTGGCAACACTGCGCCGTTTTGCAGTGTCAGGGGCTCCTCACACCGAAAGTGTTGGGGGCTGATTCTGCCAACGGAATCTGTGCCGGTGCGCATTTGCCTAGACCAAACCGTAAGCGCTTGGTAGCGCTTGCTGCAAAATGGACAACATCAGGATCAGCACCATGGGTGAAAAATCTAGCGGTCCCGCGGTAGGTAAAATATTTCGCAGCGGGGTCATCAGTGGCGAGAGCAATTCATCAAGCAGAGACAGCGCGGGATGGTAGTTGCCTTGACTGACAAAGCTCGCGATCACCAGTAGCAGTGTCGACCACCAGTAAAAATCCACGAGAATCGACACCAAGCGTATAAGTCCAGCGCCCAGATACGAGATGGTGCCCAAACTGCCCTGGGTAACCAGCACCATAAAAATGATGCCCATGAGCCAAGCTAATAGCAGAGTGGCGAGATCGTAGCTGCCGGTTTTTGGCAGCAGCTTCCGCAGCGGTGCGGCTAAGCTGTCGCTGCCTTTGACAATGGCCTGACTGATCGGGTTGTAAAAATCTGCCTTACAGGCTTGCAGTAAAAAGCGCACAAGAAATAAGAGGGTTGCGAGTCGAAAGATCAGATCAACGACCATGAAGAGGGTGGGATTCATGCCTTGCTTCCAAATTCGGTAGCCAGAGTCTCGGCGCGTTGCTTGGCTGCAAGCAGGGCGCGGTCGACAATATGACTTAAGTTTTCTGCTTGCATCACGTTCAGGGCGGCTTCCGTGGTGCCGCCGGGCGAGGTGACATTGCGCCGAAGCGTTGCGGGATCAGTGTCCGGTTCGCAGGCCATCAACGCGGCGCCGCGGGCGGTTTCTACCACCAGTTGACGACTTGCTTGTGCATCAAGACCCAGTGCTTGGGCGCTTTCGATCATGCTTTCCATAAGCAAAAAGTAGTAGGCAGGGCCGCTGCCGGATACTGCAGTAACCGCATCAAGTTGGCTCTCGTCGCTTACCCATACGCTGCTGCCAACACCGTTGAGGATGGCTTCGGCTTGGGCGCACTGGGCATCGCTGACCGATGCGTTAGCGTATAGGCCGGTGATTCCTGCGCCTAGCAGCGCCGGTGTGTTTGGCATGCAGCGCACGATGGGTTGCTGGTCTGGTAGCCAGTCGCCAAGGCTGCGGGTGTCTATACCAGCGACGATTGAAATCACTAACTGGTCCGCTCTCAGTGCGGGTAGTGCCTGCAAAACGTCGCCGGTAATCTGTGGTTTGACTGCGAGTACGATGATGTCTGCTTCGGCAACGGCTCGGGCGTTATCGGTTGTGGTCGCGATGCCCAGCGCAGACAGCACATCCAGCTGTGATTGCGCCGGATCTGCCGCGACGATTTCGCCGGGTAAATAGCCGCTAGCCTGCAGGCCGCGAATGAGGCTGCCTGCCATATTGCCTGCACCGATAAATGCGATGGTCATTGCGGCGTTCCTAAATTGTGCATGGGTTGGTCAGTGCTCTGCATTATCCGCGGGCGCCGAATAAGGCCGTACCAATACGAATATGCGTGGCGCCTGCGGCAATCGCTTGTTCAAGATCGTCGGTCATGCCCATGGATAGAGTGTCCCAGTACGCTTGCTGAGCCGCAGGCAGTGCGGCGGCGATTTGAGCGAACAATTGTGCCACGCTTTCGTAGCTGTCCCTAGGCATCGAGTCTTTACTGAGAATGGTCATCAAGCCTCGTATCTGGAGATTGGGCAAGGCCATCAGTTGGTGGGTCAGATCCAGCGCTTGAGCAGGGCTGCAGCCACCCTTGTTCGGATCGTCATCGATGTTGACTTGAATAAGGACTTGAATGGTTTTGCCCGCAGGGCACTGAGCGCTGAGTCGCTGCCCTATTTTGCTGCGATCTACCGTATGAACCCAGTCAAAGTACTTGGCAACTTCCTTGGTTTTGTTGGATTGGATGTTGCCGACGTAATGCCAGGTGGCCGCGATACCTTGCAGGGCATCAATTTTGCCGGTGGCTTCCTGTAAATAGTTCTCCCCAAAGTCATGCAGTCCGAGCTCATGGGCGGCGGTCACATCTGCCGCAGGCTTGGTTTTGCTCACCCCAATGAGCGTGATCTCTTCAAGAGATCTGCCGCTGTCTACGCAGGCGCGCTGGATGCGCTCATTCAGCAACGCTAGGCGCTCAGCAAGACTGTCGGCAGCGCGGGGTTGCGCCGGCAGATCGGATTCGCCCTCAACAAGCTGGCAGATGCTGGGGTCACTCAAGTAGGCCTGAGCGATAAGACAGGCAGATCGCGCGTGGATGTCTCCGGTAAGGGCTGCATCGTCTTTCACTGCCCACGAACTGAGACGTTCATCGGCCAAATAAGTAGGCAGCGACGTGTGCCGCGCAACATGTTGAGCAAATGTGTCCGCGCGCTCAGACATGTCGGAGCCACTACCATCCATATTCAGCGGCAGCCCGACGACAAGGGCGATTGGGCGGTACTGAACCACCAGTTGATCTATCTCTGACCAGTTGGGTTTGCCGTTGCGGGCTTGCAAAGTTGTCAGCCCACTGGCGGTTCGGGTCACGGTTTGGCCCACGGCGATACCCATGTGCTTGAGCCCGAAGTCGATACCTAAAACATAACCATCACGGGCCGCCATCAGCTGTATCCGGCGTCTGGGGAAACGAGGTTCAAATCAATGCCGAGCAGGCTGGCGGCGGCATCCAAACGTTTCTCGTAGGGCTGGTCGAATAAGATCTGCGGGTCTGCTTCAACTGTTAGCCAAACGTTGCGCGCAATCTCGCCTTCCAGCTGGCCGCCACCCCAGCCAGCGTAACCCAGTGCAATCATGAATTTTTCTGGGCCTTCGTCGTTGGCCACGGCCCGCAGTGAGTCAAACGCGCTGGTGAGATGCACGCCATCCGCCACGGTCAGCGAGGATTCATAGGCCTCGGCCCCAGCGAACAACATAAAGCCCCGATCTGTGGAAACAGGCCCGCCCGCAATCACTGGGTGATCGACCCAGTGTCTTTGCGGATTCAAATTCAGTTGGTTGAGCAGTTCCAAAACACTGATATCACAGGGGCGGTTCACGACGATGCCCATGGCGCCATCGTCGCTGTGCTCACAGATGTACGTGAGAGACGCGGCAAAATAATCTTCGTGCAGCGTCGGCAGGGCCAGCAAAAAGTGGTTCGTCAGGTTCATGGTGTTACGAGACTATCCTCACTTCCGCGTTTTAGCCCATCAATTGATGAAAGAACCGCTGCGACTAAATTGCCATGTACGGGTAAAGGTTAGCTCATCATACCGCTTGCGCATGTCGACGTTGAAGGGTTGATAGGGCGCGGCCTGCCTGACGGTTTTCAATGCCGCTGCGTCGAGCGCTTGGTGCCCCGAGGATCGCAGCAAGCCAACATTCAGCAATCGCCCGGTATGATGAATGGACACGCGGAGGGTGAGTTCCCCCTGCAACCTGCCTGCTGGGTAGTTATTGCCGCCTAAGCGCTCACATTTGCGACGCCACATAGCAAGGTAGGCTGATTCGGCAGCGCTGAGTGCTCCGGCTGTCGATAGATCTCTGCGACGCGCATCGCCCTGTGTTTGTCTTGCACGCTGGTCGAAAAGAACGATTTGTTCTGCCAGGTGCCGCGTGTCCAAAGCTCTAGATTGGGATGGGCTAACCGGTTTCGTTGCGATTGCTGAGGTGGCTTGGGAGAGCTTGGATGCTGGGCTGAGGCGCTCGAGTGTTTGCTGATTGGCTTGGTTCTGGGGCGCTTGGGGATCGCTTTTGGGTTCTGGCAGCGCCTTTTGTTGCTCATGAGCCCCGTCTTGAGTGATCGCATCACCACCTTGCTTGAGTTCAATCGCGATAGGCGCAGCGGTGATTTGCTGCGGTGCTTGATTGAATGATAAGCCCAGCAGCAGTACAGCATGAATACCCGCCGCCAGCAGCGCGGTGAAATAGAATCGATCCCGAGGCAGAGCTGCAAACATAGATGGCAAGGGTTAGCTGACGAGGGAGTCCATGAGGTCACCGGCAATATCCAAACCAAATTGCGCATCCAGTTCTCGAATGCAGGTCGGGCAGGTGACGTTGATTTCGGTCAGGTAATCGCCAATAACATCGATGCCGACAAAGTTAAGCCCACGTTTAACCAGCTCCGGGCCAACCTGTTGTGCGATCCATCGATCACGGTCGGTGAGCGGGCGACCTTCGCCGCGCCCGCCGGCGGCTAAATTGCCTCGGGTTTCGCCGGCTGACGGAATTCGCGCGAGGGCATAGGGCACCGGTTCGCCATTCACAATCAAAATCCGCTTATCACCGTCGACAATCTCTGGCAGATAGATTTGGCCCATGATTTGTTCGCGGCCGCTATTTGTGAGGGTTTCTAACACCACCGATAGATTGGGGTCGGATTCCATGACGCGGAAGATTGAAGCCCCGCCCATGCCGTCGAGTTTCTTGAAGACCACATTTTTGTGCTCGGCGTGAAAGGCTTTGAGCACATCCATGCGGCGGCTAACAACCAGTGGCGGGCAGCACTGGGGGAAGGCGGTAGCGAAAAGTTTTTCGTTGCAATCTCGCAGGGAGGCTGGTCGATTGACCACCATGACACCCTCGGCTTCGGCGCGCTCGAGGAGGTAGGTGGTGTAGATATATTCCATGTCAAAGGGGGGGTCCTTACGCATCATGACGATGTCCATATTGGATAAAGGCATGAGCTCTGCTGATCCCAGCGTGAACCAAGAGTCAGCGCCATCATTCACGCAAGCCGGATCCAGCGCCACGGCAAAGTGTTCGGCTAAGGACAAAGGTCGCAAATAAGCACAGACACGAGCCTGGGAAATCATCAGGTCTTCTTGCCGACAATAATAAATATCCATGCCTCGAAGCTGGGCCGCCCGAATCATGGCCAGGGTCGAATCTTTTTTGATCGCGACGGTTTCGATGGGGTCCATCAGAAAAGCAATCTTGGTCATGGAAATATCCACTGAAAATACGAGGACGGTAAGGTAACGATTGTTGTGGCATTGACGCAAATGCGAACTCGAGAAAACAGCTGAGGTTCGATTCTTCCTGCACCTGACGGACTTGGAGGGCTATGATCGAATATAACAATGGCAGCCGCCCCATAGGAACTTGAACGTGTCGAACGGACTCACCCCAACTGAGATATTCCAACAGCGACAAGACTTCGAGCGTGGTCTGCTCGCGGTGATCTTGGATCAAGGCCGCCGCTCTGGTTTTGAGCGGATGGGGCGAGTGGCGCAAACGATCAGTGCGGTATTGCCGCAGAACAATGCTTGGGGGTTATTAACCCGTTGGCTGAGCGCTTTGGCGTCGGAGCGGTTAGCGCTGACCAGTGAGAGCCTTGAACTGCTGCGGCAGGTCGGCAAGACGCTAAAGGACCTTGATCGGCAAGCCCAGCAAACCTCTGCAGCTGACAAATTGATGCCGCTAGACGTAGCCTTTGGGGCAGCGCCGCTGCGCGCTGCTTTAGCAAGCGCTGACGCCTCAGCTGAGGTCGATACGGCGCAGTGGTCTGCGCTCCAGCAGCAGTTACAAGCGACGACGCAGGTGGCAGAGCTGCGAGCGTGCTTCGATCAGGTTGCCGAATTTGCGGAAGCGCTGAAGTGGCGCGATGCGATGGAAATCAGTGGCGCACAAATGAACCTGCTGGACCGTCTGCTGGATGGCACGCTGACGACGGCCCCTGAGCATTTCGAGGTGCTTGGCGATGCGAAGACGTTGCTATTCGGCCTGAAACTACCGGTCATTGAGGCGGCAAATGAGACTCAAATCGATGACAAACAGTATGAGCGCGTGATTGAGCGGGCAGATGTGCTGGCATCGGGGGGAGAGTTTGTTCTCGACGACGAAGCGCCAAACAACACCGAAGACGCTCTCGTGCAAGTGCAGCTTGCCACGGTGCTAGACATGCTACCGAGCTTGCTCGAAGCCTATCGAGAGCAGGTCGAAGCAGGGTCCGTCCAGCATGAGCTTGATGCGGACCTGCAGGCGGTGGCAGAGGCTGCTGAGCGGCTGCGAGTAAAGCTTACCTAGTCAGCCTAGCCAGGCCAGCCTCGCATTTGCTGGATCAGCGCCAAGGCAACTGCGGGCATGGTTTCGGCGCGCAAAATCGTGCTGCCTAGCCGATACCGAGCAGTGCCTTGCTCGGCGAATAACGCAACCTCTTCGTCACTCCAACCGCCCTCGGGGCCAATGAGCACGAGTGGCTGGGTCATCTCCGCGCGGCTGGGGAGGGGGTCGCCATCAGGGTCGAAAACTACAGTCATGGCGCGTGTCTGCTCAGCTAAGCAGGTCTGCACCGACATCGGCGGATGCAGCATCGGTAACCATGGCTGGCCGCACTGCTCGCAAGCGGATGCAATGATGCGTCGCCAATGGCTCAGTTTTTGCTCAAGGCGCTCTGTTCTGATGGGCAGGTTGCTGCGATCTGCCTGCAGCAACCAAATATGTTGTGCTCCCAGCTCTGTCGCCTGAGCAATGGCGCGATCCATGGCCTGGCCTTTGAGCAACGCAATGCCCAGGGACGGCGCCTGCTCGGGTTTGTCGAATGCGGCAATTTGCTCGACAACTTGTATTTCGGCGCGGCGTTGGTGCGCCTTGCTGATCTGGCAGCGATATATCCCGCCCTCGCCGTCAAAAATATCTACAGGGTCCGCGTTGCGCAGGCGTAGCACGCGGCATAGGTAGTTAGAACGCTCGGCATCGAGCTGCAAGAGATCGCCAGGACAGTGCGCACCGGCAAAGAAAAATCTATTTAAACGTGACAAATCAGCGTTCGAGGAAGCCCAAATTGCGACAAAG
>PYIJ01323200.1_pt1 | contig 11892 bp, 12 predicted proteins | sample 3578051 | NCBI WGS metagenome assembly PYIJ01 (sample SAMN08408021, study PRJNA431606) | Marine metagenome isolate SA_KN192-05_S13_5m, whole genome shotgun... | biome: marine; feature: oceanic pelagic zone; material: water; isolation source: surface water sample, 0.2-0.8 um fraction ... | reverse complement strand
CTCCATGAAGAAAGAAAAAATCTTGGAGGAATTTTCGTAATAATGATCGTTATTCTTATCCTGGCGGCTTCCGCTCTTTATATAGCTGAGAGAGATATACAACCAGACAAATTCGGTTCAATACCCCAAGCGATGTGGTGGGCCATCGCCGCGCTCACAACCGTGGGCTACGGTGACGTCTATCCAATATCAAGTTTAGGCCAAATCTTGGGCTCCCTCGTCACAGTTTTGGGAATTGGCATGGTCGCGCTCCCGTCTGGGATATTAGCATCAGCGTTTTCTGAGCAAATGAGACGAAAGCGAGAATCTCTCCAGGTACTTATTGACGACGCGCTCGAGGACGGGAACATCGACAGACAAGAACTTCAAATAAATCAGATTAAATTTACCACTTTCATCTGACTTTCACTATCACTTTCAATATATCTTTGAGTAGTTTGAAGTGATGAGTGACCCACCATAATCTGTATATCTCAAATTAGACTACAGAATAAATATATTTTTCATTCGTTATTTTTTTGTATATCTAGTGAAGAAATTGTCAAAAAACTTATCAGTAAAAACGGAAGGCATAGAGCAAAAGACCAACGCAATCCAAGATACTCACCAATGAACCCTAGAATTGGGGGTGCCAAAAGAAATGTAATAAAAACAAACTGAGATAAAGACGCTATATTTTCTTCGGGTGTTTTATGACTGCTTTGTGCTGCGGCAGATATTGCAAGTGGAAATATTACCGCACTCCCTGCCCCCATTAATAAAAAACCAAAAATAGCCATGCCTGGTGTTAGCGAAAACGTAACACAAATAACGCCGATGAACATACTTATCAGGCTTTGAAAAGAAACTCTTGTGGAACCTAATTTATTCACAAAATAGTCGGCAAAATAGCGAACACATCCTTGTGCCATTGCAGCAAGAGCAAGTGAGAGGCCACTCACCAAAGGTGAAGTATTAAAAATATCCCGCATAAAAATCACTGACCAATCAATACTTGAACCCTCCACTAGCATTGCGGATATAGAAAACAGCACAAGCATAAAGATAGCTTTCGATGGCCATACAAAGCTTTTCTTTTTAATTACTTTATTTTTTCTGCGTGGTTTTGCTGCTTCATATTTGCTGAACAATAAATATGTAAGAACTGATAAAATTAGCGTAACTATTAAAAAATGAAAAAATGGTGAAATCCTCAATTGAGAAAACCCTGCTCCCACTATCCCTGCTGCAAAAAATCCAAAGCTCCAAAAAGCATGTGCCCTATTCATAATGCGTTTACCGACCTTAGCCTCTACCCGGTCAGCTTCTAGATTTACTGCAACTTCAATTATGGCAATTGCTGCTCCCCCAAAAACAAGAATTCCAGCAAAAAAAATAGGGTTTGGGAAAATAGCGGCAAAACACTGTGAGGCGCTTAAAACTGTTATTCCAAAGATTAAAATTATAGGAAATTTTATTTTTTGAACTATCCTATCAGCAATCAAAAGTGTTAATTGAACACCAAGTGGCAAGCCTATTAAAGCAAATCCAAGAGTTGCTTTATCTATTTCCATTTGTATTTGAAGATCCGCCAAACGTGGGAATAATGTTCCAAGACTAAAAGCATAGATAAAGAAACTTATAAACACAGATTTGTTTGGCTCGTTTTGATAGAAAATTAGCAATATTTTACCTTATTTTGTTGGGCCTGGACTAAAGCATCGCAAATATCTTTTAAATAAACTTATACCTGATATGCAGATATAAGACAGAATTGAAGAGTTAGAACTTTTCTGTTCCAATTTTTTGCGCTTTTTAATAAAAATGGACTTAAGTGTTTATTCGCACAGTATGGACCAAACACACACACAAATTTTTGCTTATATCTCAAATTAGTATTCCACTAAACTTCAAATTTAAAGGATAGTAGTTCAAATCTCTTGAGCCCGCCATTTTCGTTGAACTAAAAATAATGTTTTAGAGTCAGATTATAGCTAATCAAATAAAATATCTAAAACAAACAAGCTATTTGTTTTATTGTTGCTCCGCAAATACACCCTATTCCAACGCCAACCATTCCGTCTAAGCTATCGTTTTTATAATTATGTGAAAGCAACTCCAACAACTCAATTCATAAATTATCTTTAAGGTTTCTATTTATAAAAATGTTATGATTCTGAGTTAATTATTTTTATATTGTTTTGCACTTTATTGGAATATTGAAATAATGAAAAAAATTTCCAATGAAGTTTCCTTTTCAGAAGCAACAAAGTTAAACAAAGTCTATGATTTCCGGGATTTTGCCAAGAAACATGTAAAAAGATTGCGCTAACCCTTGAAAGTCCATAAATATTGCTAAATAGTTTTTAAGATTTTATTTTTGGGCTATTTTAGTCAAGTATTAAATATATATTTCTTTAGATTTAAGGATAGCGAGCGATGGAAAACCAGAATGTTTTAAGCTTCATTGATAACCTTAGAGGTAAGCGTGCTTATGAAGAACGTAAATCCAAAAAACTCGGTTTCACTTCTCTATATGACTATGTTGAAAATAAGCTCTCTTTAAAAGCTCAAGCAGAATTAGATGCCAAAATGGTTGCTGAGAAGAGAGTGCTCGCACGTGAATTAAAAAAAACTAGTGCTGCCAAAGCCAACAGCTGTAGTTGCTGTTCAGACTAAAGTCTTCACCTACCCAAAAAATTGGTTTAGATTTGACGCTTTCTTGATAAAAAAGTTAGTATTGAGTATTAGTATCTCATTTTAGTAAACTATGACGTCTTTAATATTAGCGCCTGTAGCTCAGCTGGATAGAGCACTAGACTTCGAATCTAGGGGTCAGGGGTTCGAATCCTCTCGGGCGCGCCATTACTTATATAACAAACTAACTTCTATTTTTAAATTACAGGTAAAAGCAAGTAAGGTATCTTCTCATCTGAGAAATGTAATGAAACTTTTTTACCATATATATTTAGAGGCCTATCATCAGCATCATTATGTAGAAATGGCCCACAACCCGAAAACTTATTCATGTTTGGGAGCGTGCTTCCACCCCCAGATTGATTAACGTAATCTTTGCCTCTAACAGTTAATCCAATTCTATAATTTTTTGGGATTACAATTGAAGTAGGCCAAATTTCAACATCTAATTCATAAATTTTACTTGGCTCAAGGGGCTGAATTTCGTCGTGAGCATAGTAAGGTCTGTAGGGTTTGCTCAATTCTGGATCAAGTTTTCTATGAGAGGCTCGCAACCAGCCCTGAGCAACAGGTGTGTTTGGATCGAGCGCTCCCTTAAATGTTACTTCCTTGAAATCCTCTGTAAAAACACGAACAACTAAAAATAGGTCAGCATCCTCAGTCTCAGAGGATATAAACAATTTTGATGCCATTGGACCTGTTATCTCAGTTTCGTCATCTAGTGGTTCACTTAAGAATGTAATACCTTCGCCGAAACCATCATATTCAACTTTAGTTTCCTCAAATGATTTTTCTTCTTTAACCAATGAACCAGATGGCGTTAGATATAACTTTGTCCAATTTGTTCGCTTAAGAGGCCATTCGTTTTCTTTTCTCTCAACAAATTTATCTTCGGGGTATCTTACTTGCAATGTGACTCTTGGTTCTTTTTCCCAGTCATTTTGGTCTCCTTTGAGATAATGCCCAAAGAACCTTTTCTGCATATCTACGCCGTAATTAGTGTAAAACTCCGTCCAATGTTCAAACCCATGAACTTCTAGCCATTTCTCGGTAGAAGCAATTTTACCAAATCCCTCAAAATTTCCGCGAGAGTGTAGCGACTGTCCACCCCAATTTGCGGCCGAGAGCACCGGCACAGTGATTTTTGAAAAGTCTGGTATTCTTTCTTGCCAATATTGATCGGTTATTAATTTATTCTTAAACATATCACTGTTCATATTGGTTCGATTATAGCCTAGCTCCTCATTAGAAAGAGTAGAGGGACCTGATACATAATCGCCGTTTATTCGAGCCTTATATCCATTTTCTCCCAAGCCATGCTGTCTAGGTATACAACGCCCTTTAAACCAGTTGCCACCATAGGTACAAAAAATACCCCCATGATAAGCCCATTCTCTAAATAAATCATGTGCCCCTTCCCAGATACACATCGCAGCAAGGTTTGGCGGCTGTAATTCAGCAACTTGCCACTGGTTGATGGCGTAATAAGAAATGCCGTTAAGACCAATTTTACCATTTGACCAGTCTTGCTCGGATGCCCATTGAATACAGTTATAAAAATCTTTAGTTTCGCGGGGCGAAAAAGGATCCAGATATCCAGGTGATCGTCCTGCCCCACGAGAATCTATTCGAATACATACGTATCCGTCCGGAACCCATCTTTCAGGATCCACGACTTCCCAATTTTGATATTTGCTAGAAGTATTATCCATAACTTCGGGAAATTTTTCTACCATGATATCCCATTGAGGCTTATATCCATCTCTGAAATCTAACCACTTGCCATAAACTCCATAGGTCATGATAACAGGATATTTTCCTATAGCTTGGGGGCAAAAAATATCCGCCCTTAGAATGACCCCATCCTCCATTTCGATAGGTTGATCCCAAAAAATTTTCATGTCGTCATTATAGGTAATTTTTGTCATAGGTTAAAATTTCCAAGCTTCTGTTTTTGAGAATAATTGTTATATGGCAGTTGTAAAAAGTCAATTTCAATAAATCTCCCGTGCTGGTATGGAAGAAAATTTTAAAAACACGCAAAAGAAGTCCACAATTTTTTCACCTAGAATAAAAAAATCACAGTCTTGGAGTAATTGACTCTATTTCCCAATTTTGTTCCAATTATAATAATTAATTGTTTGAGAGGGGAAAAATGCAACGTGTTTCTAACTTAGAAAAAGAAGATTATTCAACGTCAGAAAAGGAGATTTTTGACGCAGCAGAAAAGTTTTTGGGTAGAACCTCAAATTTGATGAAAATATTAATTACACATACCCCCGAAATTGCAAGATGGTGGCTTGGATTTCTTGTCTCCATACGTCAGGACGGTCTTGGTTCGAATTCAGATGTTAAATTGCGTGGTTTAGCTTGTGTAAAAACTTCAATGACTAATGAATGCAATTACTGCACGTCTCACACAAGAATTTATGCCAAAGGGATTGGCCTGAGCGATGAACAGATTATAGCTTTATCAACAGACGAATATAAATCATCTGCGCTTTTTACAACAAAGGAAAAACTAGCTCTTGAATGGGCTGAAGCGGTCACTCTTAATAGATCACGTGATAATCAGGAATTAGCAGATAGGATGAAAGTAGAGTTTTCTGATAGAGAAGTGATTGAAATCACACTTGCATCTGGTTTGTTTAATCTTGGTAACAGATTGAACGATTCGTTTGTCTCAGAATTAGAAAGTGAAACTTATAACAGAAAACAATGGGATGCCGTCGGAAAACTATCTCTAGATGCACTAGAAGATTTCGCTTCTAAGTTTCCAGACCAGAAATTTAGGGATACGAAGTAAAAGAATAGATGAAAACAAAAATTAATATCAATAACTTATTTTTTCTTGCCATATTTTTAATTTCTATTTTTACAAACGACCCCCACGCTGAACAAGTCATTGGCACGAAACAAAGCAAAATCTTTGGTGAAGAGATAGCAACATTTAATAAACCATGGGCATTATCATTTATTAATAATAATACGATGCTCATAACAACAAAAGACGGTGTGCTATGGTTTGTTGACACCTCTGGTTTGAAAAAAAAAGTTAGTAAAGTTCCAAAGGTTTTCGCTGGAGGTCAAGGTGGATTGGGTGATGTTATCATTCACCCTAAATTTGAAAACAATAACTTTATTTATTTATCGTATGTTAGCTCTAATACTCTTGGCCTTACTAAATTTGCTACAGTAATTAGAGCCAATTTAGAAATATCAGAATCCCCTGAACTAACTAATATAATTGAAATCTGGCGGCAAAAACCAGCTAAAAAAGGAAATGGGCATTTCTCACATAGAATAATATTCGGACCCGCTGGCACTGACTATGAAAAAGATATATTTATAAGTTCCGGTGATAGACAAGAAATGAACACAGCCCAGAACTGGGATACAAATTTAGGAAAAATTATTAGGCTAACAGAAGATGGCAAAGTTCCAAAAGATAATCCGTTTCAAGACAAGGGAATGCTTGCAAAAACATTTTGGACACTAGGTCACAGAAATGCCCTCGGTTTAGGTTTTGACAATAGCGGTCAACTTTGGTCTACCGAGATGGGTCCAAAAGATGGAGATGAGCTAAATTTAATTCAACAGGGTAAGAATTATGGCTGGCCAATCGTATCAGAAGGGAGCCACTATAACGGTGTTAAAATCCCCTCCCACAAAACTCGGCCAGAGTTCCAAAATCCGGAGATTTACTGGATACCAACTATCGCACCATCTGGGTTAGATTTTTATAAAGGGTCAAAATTTCCTGAATGGAACGGTGATGCCCTTGTAGGGGGTTTGAAGAGTAGAGCCCTTATTAGAATAGAATTTAAAAAGGATGGCCCGGAGGAGGCCGAGAGGTTTGAATGGTCTAAAAGAGTCCGCGATATAAAAGTCAGCAAAGATGGCTTTATTTGGGTTTTAGAAGATGGAGATGATGCAAGGCTATTAAAATTTTCTAAGTCTGAATAACGCTAATCAGTGTGATTTTTTCAAATTGGATAGGTGTTGATGAAAATCTTTGATTAGTTTTTTTCTCATGTGAATTTCGTCTTTTTTTAATTCCAATGTAATTCCATCACCCCAAATTGGATTAGGCCAGCTTGGATCGTCTTTATACCTCGCAACAATATGCAAGTGAAATTGAGATACAACATTACCAAGAGAGGCAATATTAATTTTAGTTGTATTTAATGTTTTACTTAAAAAATAACTAAGATTTCTTGTAAAAAAAAGGAGGTTGGCTTCGAGTGGCCGCGGCAAATCGTGCCACTCCTTGAGCTTTGAGATAGTTGGGACCAAAATAAACCATATATAGCGAGAATCCTTAATCGTTCTAATTTGGATTCCTTCTAAAACATCTATTAAAGTGCTGTCATTCTCTAATCTTGAATCTAATTTAAATTTTTCCAATAAAAAACCTTTTCATTAATGCTTTAAAAAACATCAGGCCTCACTTAATCACGATATTTCAGATAAAGTCTATTCTAGACGAATAAATAAATTTAAATACAAAGAATAGCTATATCTTTCAAAGAGGCAGACATGATAACAAAATTAACAAAGAATACAATTCTAGAATGGTTTGGCGTTCTCACTGCTATACTCTATTCAATGCTAATTGCCCTTAACATTGGCGCTGAATTTATAGGTTTTTTGCTTTTATTAATTTCAGCTATTTCAATTGCCATTTGGTCATACAAAAATAATTTCAAAGGAATGTTGTTGTTGCAACTTTTCTATGCCTCTGCTGGGCTTATTGGAATGGTAAGGTGGCTTTAAATAAATTCGAAAAAGCCCCCTTAAAAATAATTTGATCAGAACTATGCTGGAATATTGTGATATAATAATACCAACGGCTATTTTTTAGATTGGGGATATTTTGTCAATTAAATCGATTTTTTTTGATAGAGCGTTGTTGATTGCTATTCTGGCAATTGCACTTTTGATTTTATGGTGGTTAACAGCTGATGTTGTTGTTGCAATGATATGTCTTGGCACATTAATAATAATCTCCATAATCTCCAGATTATATCAACCTTGGAATGAGGAAAAGGTAATAGAAAAATTAAATATTCAAAGCCAAAAGAAACCAGATATCCATTTTACAGAGAAGCGTTGATGTATCATTATTTGGCAGTAACATGTCGTAATCTAATAGTAATGGCACTACTACATTTACTGATGATTAATCCAGCAAAAGCAGATAACAAAACTGATATTATTTGGAATGGTGTTTGGTTTACCTGCGAGTTTTCTCAACGCACTAAAGCACCCGACGATGGCTGTTATATGTTTGATAATGAGGGGTTTAGAGTAAAAGACGGCGTTTTTTCCTATCTGGAGATGATTAATTCATCGGAACATAATTGTCGGGGCAACAAAACTGGACATTGTTTTAAGAGTGACAAACGTGATATATTGGTAAGAGAATCGCCAATTGGTAAGATTCAAATTCAGCCTGACCATCTCTTTGTCCGTTATCTTGGATGTAAACAGCGTTTTTCTTTTAAAGAATCAGCTGATTTCTTTGCTGTCATTCCAGATAAAAAGAAATGCTTTTGGGCGTCAAAACGCCACTTTTATGTCGCACGGTATAGTGGTAATTTATCCGTTAAGGATTAGATTTGTTCATTTTAACATTACCCCATCAATCAATAATCCTTCAGATTATGCGTTTGTGGATGAAACAGCTCACTTGGCTCAATAGATTTTACTGCAATTCCATCCATCACCGCATACCGAATCAAAGCCGATATCTCTGCGTGATTTTTAGACAAACCATATGGCCATGGGTTGCCACCCATCAAATTTGCAAAATCTGTCTGAAGTTCATTGACCCAAGGAAGAGAGATACGAAGTACATTTCCAAGCAACATCTCATCCAGACTATATTTCTTTGCTTTAGTAAATAGTTGAAATAAATGCTCTGGCAAATCTGGGCAATCTTTCAACAAAGTTTTCTTAATTGCCAAACAATGCATAATAGGAAAGAAACCAGTTTTCATGCAATATTCTCGCTCTGCGCCAGAAACATCATCAAACAGTCGTTTTACAGGCACATCTTGAACTAACAAGCTATTAGGCTCTCTAGGTGAAAAGATAGCATCTATTTCACCCTCCCTAATAAGTTTATCTAAATATTCACCCTGTTTTATAGGTTGCACATCCATATGTTCTGGTAGAGTAATTTTCATGCGCTCCCCTGGCCCAGGAGCGTTTAATGCTCCCACTCTCCAAGATACTTCTTCGCTTCTAACGCCATATTCATCAGCCATCATACCACGAAGCCAAATACCTGCTGTCTGCTGAAATTCAGGAACACCAACTCTTAAACCCTTAAAATCTTGAAGAGAGTTGATGTTTCTATCAGAGCGAATAAATATTCCGGAATGCCTAAAAGCACGTGATGGGAATATAGGAATGCCGATGTACTCAGAATCACCCCTCGCAGTTTTTGTAATATGACTACCCATCGACAGTTCTGTAATATCATATCGTGCCTCCTGCAAAGCAATCCGAAATAATTCTTCTGGCTCTCCAAAGTGGAAATCAAAATCATACTTTTCTGATATCACATTTCTATTTAAGATAGGACGACTTCTATCAGTAGCTACACAAGCAATTGATAATTTCATTAGACTTTCTCTTGATTAAAAAGATGATTTGTTTTTTGGGCTGTACCATAAAAACCAAGCTATTAAAGTTGTGATTAATATAAGACCTGCAATAATAATAAAACTTATCTTAAGACCAACTAAGACCAAAAGATATCCTAAAAATGGATAAGCAATCAACCAACAGGCGTGAGAAAGACTAAATTGAGCACCAAAAATTACTGTTCTGTCATTCTCATTTGTTTCCTCCCTTAATAGTTGGCCAATAGGAATCATAATGAAAGTAGTTGAGAATCCAAAACAAGCCCATGACAGTAGAAGCTGTGGATATGATTGAATAAATGCTGATCCAAAACTCACTATAAACGTCAAGAATGCGCCTAATAGCATGATTCCTTTATAGTGTCCTTTGTCACTAACCATAAAAACAAATATTGCTGAGATAATAGCCCCAACCCCATAAAAAAGCATGGCGATAGCAAGCTCTCTTTCTGATAGGTTAAAAAAACCTTGAATGATACTAACGCTATTTACAAATATCATCGCTCCAGATGCTGCTATAACCATATTCAAGCAAAGTATTCCTATTAAGTTTCTATTTCTAAAAAACAACATTATACCACTCACAGACCGTTGCCAAAGTGGACTAAAATCCGTTTTTTGAGATGGTATTTCTGGAAAGAGCGTTACCACTATAAGCAATGCTGAGACTAAAAAACAAATTGTATTCACAATAAAGAACGATTTATAATCTATAAAAGCAAGAATAATTATGGCCATTGAAGGGCTAAATATATTCTCCAAATTATACGCGATTCTAGATAAAGATGCACCTTTGATAAATAGTCTATCCTCTTTTAAAACATCGGAAACAACTGATTGATAGATAGGAGTAAATCCTGCTGAAAATGCCTGAAGAAAAAATATGATGATGTAGACCTGCCAAATTGCTGTTACAAAAAATAAAAAAATTACAATGAGTGCACGCCCGATATCGAAGAGTATAAGAAACTGTTTTTTTCTATTGTTAGCTATCAGTCCAGTCATTATTGGAGAAATGAGAACATACGTTATCATTTTAATCGCGAGTGCCGTACCTAGCACAATGCCTGCATCGGCGCCAGCAAGATGATAAGCGAGCAAGGCAAGTGCGATAGTGGTAAGACCAGTACCAGTTAAAGCAATAATTTGTGCGAAAAACAAGGTTCGAAAGGCTGGTATACTTAAAAGGTCAAACATACTCTAGCACATATTTTAGCGCGTGGCTGCCCTAACTACCGCCCGCTTCGCCATCTCCACTATTAAATGTGCCCTGTAATCAGCTTCTGCATGTATATCGCTCATCAATCCATCTGCTGGGATAGTGATATCGGAGAGAGATTCTTGCGAAAAATCCTGCGATAAAGCTATTTCTATCTGTGAGCATCTAAACACACCTTCCTCTCCAGCCCCAGTAACAGCAACCCTGATTTCTGAATTAAACTTAGCCACAAAAACTCCAACCATCGCATAACGAGACGCAGGATTTGGAAATTTCTCATAAGCTGCTAATTCAGGTTTGGGTAGACTAACAGCTGTTATAATTTCGTCTTCATCCAGAGCTGTCTCAAATAAATCAACAAAAAACGCTTCTGCTTTTATTTTTCTCTTTGTAGTGTGTATCGTGCCAGCTAAAGCAAGTACTGCCGCGGGATAGCAGGCAGAAGGATCATCATTTGCAAGCGAGCCACCAATTGTCCCCCGGTTACGAACCTGCCTATCGCCAATGTGAGCGGCAAGCTCTGCTAGTCCAGGATTTTCTTCCTTCACTAGGTTAGATTCTGAAACCTCAGCGTGAGTTGCCATTGCACCAATTTTAAGCAAGCCACCCTCTAATGTAATTGGTTCAAGCCCACATTTTTCTAGTCCTATTAACTTTTCAACACGAGCTAAACGTTGCTTTAAAGTCGGTATTAAAGTCATCCCTCCTGAAATCACCTTATGTTCATCTGACTCGGAAAGTAGGCTAGCCGCATCTTCGATTGAACTTGGTTTAAGGTAATTAAACGAATACATATAATTTTCCTTTTAAAATAAATTGACTAAACTTCGTATGTATTAAAGGCTTTATACCTAACAATTTTGAGATTTTGCTGCTTGTTGAATTGATTTAACAATATTTTGGTACCCAGTGCATCTGCATAAGTTACCTTCAAGCCCTTGCCTAATCTCTTGCTCAGATATATCTGGCCTACCATCAATCAATGTAATTGCACTCATAATCATCCCAGGGGTGCAAAACCCACATTGCAATCCATGATTCTCGTGAAATGCCTGCTGCATCGGGTGCAACACATCCCCATCAGCCAAACCTTCAATGGTTGTAATGTTGCATCCATCAGCTTGAACAGCCAGCGTTGTACAGGACTTTACTGACTTTCCGTCTATATGTATAACACAAGCGCCGCACTGACTGGTATCGCACCCAACATGTGTCCCTGTTAACTTCAGCTTTTCTCTAAGGAAGTCGACAAGCAACATATGGTCGACCACATCGTCTTTGTGTTCGGTGGCGTTTACAAACATTGTAACCTGTGTCACTGAGTTTTCTCCTAGATTTTATTTT
>PYIJ01331209.1_pt1 | contig 11927 bp, 12 predicted proteins | sample 3578051 | NCBI WGS metagenome assembly PYIJ01 (sample SAMN08408021, study PRJNA431606) | Marine metagenome isolate SA_KN192-05_S13_5m, whole genome shotgun... | biome: marine; feature: oceanic pelagic zone; material: water; isolation source: surface water sample, 0.2-0.8 um fraction ... | reverse complement strand
CATAGTTATTCCGACGGTTGATAACATACCAACTGCTGCTATACCTACTCCATATAGTCCGGTAAGTTCTGTAGAAATATAAATAATAAGAATGATGCATGCTATAGGTAAAACAACCGATTGCATGCCTACTGATAAACCGGTAATCATGACAGTAGCAGAACCGGTTTGTCCCGATTCAGCAATCTTTATTACAGGACTCGATCCTGTGTAATATTCTGTAATTAAGCCTATTGCTATGCCACCAACTGATCCGCACACTACTGCTAACCAAACATTAAAACCACTAGCGCCTACCAGTGCATTTGTTAGAAAGTAAGCGGCGATTATAAAAATGAGAGGAGCTCCCATAGTCCCCCAACGCATTGCATTAGCTGGAGAAGATTTAGAGAATAATCTAACTATAACTATTCCCAGTATTGAAGCTATTAAGCCTATAGAAGCTAGGGCAAGAGGCAAGAACATCATTCCATCTTTTTGAGCTTGTGAAAATTCAGAAGTAATAAGGTAAGTTGATGCAATGGCTATGCAAGCAACCATAGATCCACAGTAAGATTCAAAAATATCTGATCCCATACCAGCAATATCGCCTACATTGTCACCAACATTGTCTGCTATTACTCCTGGATTTCTTGGGTCGTCCTCTGGTATTCCTGCCTCAACTTTGCCTACTAAATCTGCTCCTACGTCGGCACTCTTTGTGTAGATACCCCCACCTACTCTTGAGAAAAGAGCTACGATAGAAGCTCCCATTGCAAAACCTTCAATAGAATGAGCATCACCACTAAGAATGTAAAAAAGACTACCAAGTCCAATTAGACCCAGTGAAGCAACACAGAGTCCCATTATAGAACCTCCATAAAAGGCAACTGATAACGCCGCTTCGGCTCCTGAATCTGATGCAGCTGTTGCAGTTCTAACATTCGCTTTTGTGGCTGAGTACATACCTATCCATCCAGCTATTGAGGAAGACAAGGCCCCTGCTATAACCGCTATTGCTGTACCTTCACCTAATGAAAACCACACTAGAACTATAACCACTAAAGCAAAGATACTTAGATATGTGTATTCTGTTTTCATAAAGGTCATAGCACCTAAATGAATCTGATCACCGATTTTCTTAACGTTGTCATCACCCTCAGGGAATCTTGTAACTACTACATAAATCCCTAAAGCCACTAATAAGCCTAAAACACCAAGTAAAGGTGGTACTGCAAGATAACTTTCTAACATTTTTTCTCCTCAAAAATACTGAAAAACCTAATATAGGCGCGTAGTCTAACGGTATAGAGGATTAATTAAAATATTAATTTTTTGAATGAAAGATATCTGGATCAAACTCGTCTTCAGATACTGCAACAATACAAGACACCATTGCATCGCCACACACGTTAACAGCTGTTCTTGTCATATCTAACAGCCTGTCGACACCAATTATCAGAGCAATACCTTCGACAGGCAATCCAACTTGTTCTAGGACCATTGCCAACATGATTAACCCTACTCCGGGCACACCAGCTGTACCTATTGAGGCCAATGTTGCGGTTAAAATGACCATTAAATAGTCGATCATAGAAAGATCAATATTATAAGCTTGAGATATGAATACAGTAGCAATGCCTTGCATGATTGCTGTGCCATCCATATTTATAGTCGCGCCAAGAGGTACAGTGAAAGATCCTATTGAAGTCCTAACTCCAAGCTTATTGTGAACTGTATCCAAAGTCACTGGCATTGTTGCGCTACTTGATGAAGTGCTAAAAGCAAAAACAGCAAGAGACCTTACTTTCATAAAAAATTTAAGAGGATTAAGTCGTGTCAAGATAGTTAAGAGACTTCCATAAGTAATGAAGGCATGAAAAACTAATACAAATACAAGAAGAAAGAAATATTTAGCTAAATCTCCAATCATTCCAAAACCCTGCACTGCAAACAAAGAAAAAAGCAGGGCAAAAATTCCATAGGGTGCAAGCTCAATGAGCATCCTTACCAAACTTAAAATTACATTATTTAATACCTCAAAAGAATTTATAAGAGATTCCCCTGCAGTGCCTAAGCTCTTCAAAGCTATACCAAATAAAAGTGAAAACACGATGATTTGAAGCATGTTGCCCTCAGCCATTGCTGCAATAGGATTTGTTGGGAAAATATTTATAAGAACTTGTTTTAGGGAAGGCGCTGCTGTAGATTCAAATGCTGTTGGTAAAGCTAAATCTATCCCTATACCTGGTTTGAAAATTAGAGCGAAAGTCAGTGCTATTGATATGGCTATAGCGGTTGTTAATAAATATAAAGATAGTGTTTTTAAACTAATTGTACCTATCCTTGAAGTAGAAGAAATTGAAACAACTCCACAAACAAGGGAGAAGAAAACTAGAGGAACAATAACTAGTCTTAGAGAGGCTATAAATATCTGTCCTACAATATCTAATAAGCCTTCTGTAAAAAATTCAATTAAAATTAATTGCCCTATCTCTCCTAAAAAACCAATATCATTAACAAACTTCAGTAATACTCCGCCAACCATGGCTAAAACCATAGATAAAATAATTCTGGAAGTAAGGCTCATAATCTATGTTATTTCTACCATCTCGAAATCCTCTTTACCAACCCCACAATCTGGACAGATCCAATCTTCAGGAACATCTTCCCACTTAGTACCGGGCTCTATGCCATCCTCAGGCCAGCCTTCTTCTTCATCATAAATTAGGCCGCAAACAATACATTCCCACTTTTTCAATGCATACTCCTTACTCAAAAAAAGACATTCTAACTCAACTTTATTATCAACTTAGACTAAAGTATCAATCTTCCCAAGACGTATTGAATACTAATGTTACAAAGAAAGAAATTTTTTAGTTTTTTTAAATTAATGAGAGCAGATAAGCCAATTGGCACAGTACTCCTCTTATGGCCTACCCTGACAGCTTTCTTCATTCTTACAAAAGGAGATCCAGATTTATTTCTTATTTTCTTATTTACATTAGGGACTTTTCTCATGCGATCAGCCGGTTGTGTGATAAATGATTACTTTGATAGAGATTTTGATGGGAAAGTGAGTAGAACTAAAGATAGGCCGCTAGTGACTGGTGAAATAAGCCCTAAAGAATCTTTAATCTTATTCGCAATCCTAGTATTTTGTTCTGGGTCTTTATTATGGTGGATGAACACATTTACTTTTTATGTAGCTCTGATTGGATTGCTCTTAGCTTCAATATATCCTCTTAGTAAAAGGTTCTTTTCAGTGCCTCAAATATTCTTGGGATTGGCTTTTTCGTGGGGAATAATGATGGTATCCGCTGCAGAACTAAATGAAGTCAATACTTTAAGTCTAATGTTATTCGCCTCATGTTTTTTATGGATTATTGCGTACGATACTGCATATGCTCTTTGTGATAAGAATGATGATTTAGATTTAGGTATTAATTCCTCTGCAATAACTTTCGGTAAAAATGTTATTGTCTTCTTTTTCTTATTTCATGCCATTTCAATATTGATACTTCTCTATGTTGCTTTCTCTCAAAATTTTCATCTCAGTTTTTACTTTTTTGCCTCCCTCGCCTTTTTATTAGTCTTATATCAATGTTTTCTTATTAGGGATCAAGAAAGTGAAAAATGCCTCAAAGCATTCAAAAATAATAACTGGCTGGGATTTGTTATATTTTTAGGTTCTCTTTCAGGTGTTTCTTTATGAAAATAAATTTTTTAAATTCTATAGAAGAAGTTGACAAGAAGGACTGGGACGGTATCCAGGAGAATAAATATCCTTTTCTTAAGTATGAATTTCTAAAGTCTCTCGAGACGACCAAATGTGTTTCAGCAGAACAGGGGTGGACGCCCTTGCATGTAGTGGTTTCAGAAAATGACGATAAGATAATTGCTGTTATGCCTTTATATATAAAAACAGATTCTCAGGGAGAATTTATATTTGATTGGTCATGGGCAGATGCTTTTTACCGCAATGGACTGGAGTATTATCCGAAGCTAGTAAGTTCGATTCCTTTCACTCCTGCAAGTGGTCCTAGAATCTTGATTGCGGAAGAGAAAAGAAGTCCAGAAATTATTCAAGTTATTTCTAATGCATTAAAGCGGATAGCAGAGGATAACAAATTTTCCAGTGTGCATGTCCTTCTTGCTGATAAAAAGGAAATAGAGGATTTCTCTAAAGAAGATTTCAGTTTAAGGACAAGTTATTCATTCCACTGGTTTAATAAACAATACAAAGATTTTGATCAATTCCTCGACGATATGACCTCTAGACAAAGAAAGAACATAAAGAAAGAAAGAGCAAAGATCGCCCAGCAAGGAATAAGTATGCTAAAAATAAAGGGTACTGAAATAACAAGAGAGATGATTGAAACTTTCTACCAATTTTATCAAGTTACTTATTTGAAAAGAGGAATGAGAGGATACTTAAATTTTGATTTCTTTCAGAAAATAGTCGAAAAAATACCTGACTCAGTTCTATTAGTTTTAGCAAAAAACAAGCTTGGAGAGTATGTCGCGGGAGCATTAAACTTCTTCGATGACAAAAAGCTATATGGAAGATATTGGGGTTGTTTAGAAGAATATGACTCTCTACACTTTGAGACTTGTTACTACCAAGGTATAGAGTTCTGTATTAATCAGAACTTAAAATCCTTTGATCCTGGAGTTCAAGGTGAACATAAAATAAAAAGAGGTTTCTGCCCCATAGAAACTTATTCCGCTCATTGGATTAAAGACATTCGATTTAAAGAAGCCATAGATGATTTTCTTAGCAGAGAAAGAGAGCATATTCTAGAATATAACTTTAATAGAAGGGCACTGCTACCTTTCAAAAAAGAAGTTACGTCTAACCTTTATGACAATCTATAAGACCTTAAATGAACATACCTTAGAAGAAGGTTTTGATTATCTTTCAAAGAAAGAGCCGGCCTTTAAAAAGATACTCGAAGAAAAAAATTATAATATCAATCCCTTCAGTAAAGCTGATGGTTTTGAGGGATTAATAAGTCTTATAGTTGAACAGCAACTATCTGTTGCTTCAGCTAAAGCCATCTTTGGAAGAATCAAAGAGCTAGTCAAACCATTTAAGCCAGAAATATTCCTGACTATTAATCCAAAAGAATTTAATAAAGCTGGATTGAGCAAACAGAAGATTGATTATTGCAATGGCATAGCTAATAGGATTATCAATAAAGAATTGAATTTAAGAGATTTAAAAAAAAAGGATGATGCAGTAGTGGTTAAAGAACTTACAGCTGTTAGAGGTATCGGGGAATGGACTGCGCAATGTTACCTCATGGCATGTTTGAAGAGGTTAGATGCTTGGCCTTCATCTGACCTAGGCTTGATTGTTGCCATACAAAGGCTCAAAGGATTTGAAACGAGACCAGATTATTTGACAATAGATAAATTATCAGAACCTTGGTCTCCCTATAGATCCATAGCTGCGCTAATATTGTGGTCTACATATGATAAAGAGTAGAGCAGTAAACAAAAAAAATAGTCAGAGGGGATTAAATCAACTCCTACGTTTGTATGAAAGGAATTACCAAAAGATTATAAATTTCTTCCCGATAGAAGATTCTGAAAAAGATATTGTTTATTTAATACCAGAAGGGCAACTTAACTGCGAAATCAATGTTTCTTGCAAAAAAATATCTAGACATACTTCTAAAATGAAAATTAAGAAGAATAAATCAATATCTTTAATGCCTGATACCGAAATTGAAATATATATCTATCATGATGCCAGAATGGCCGAAGTAAGAAAATTTAATGGTAAGAAACAGTTCTGGTTAAGAAATAAATATCCCAATAAAGATATGCTAAGTAAAGATGAGAAGTTTCAATGGAACTATTTTTTAGAGGAGTTCTTGAGTCACACCAAAAAATACGGTCTAAGTATATTGAAAATTGCACCTTTTTAGTGCATATGCACATATAAAGTTCAAATATCCATTTTTTTATTAATTATTTGCACGAATTTAGTTCTTTTATGCACTCTTGCATGATAATATTCTCGAACTTTTAATTATGAATGGAGAATGTAAATGACAAAGTATGAATATATATGGCTTGACGGTTATGAACCAGAAGCTAATTTAAGAAGTAAAGTCAAAGTAACAGATGGAGAGCCACCAGAGTGGTCTTTTGATGGATCATCAACACTTCAAGCTGAAGGTGGTGCCTCAGATTGTATATTGCTTCCAGTACAACAATATGAAAACCCGACCAATGAAGGATCACTGGTTATGTGTGAAGTTCAAACCGGTGAACATGAAACACACCCCTCGAATTCAAGAGCAGCAGCAGCAGCTGTGGTAACTGATGAATGGTGGTTTGGATTTGAACAAGAGTATTTCTTTACGGATAAAGAAGGAACAATCCTAGGTTGGGAAGATGGTACGCCTAGCAGACCTCAAGGAGAGTATTACTGTGCTGTAGGTGCTGCAAATGTTGCTGGTAGAGAAATTAGTGAAGCTCACTTAGATGCTTGCTTAGATGCTGGTATTGAATTGACGGGAACCAACGCAGAAGTTGCATTAGGTCAATGGGAATATCAGGTTTTGGGTAAAGGAGTAAAAGCTGGTGATGATCTATGGGTCAGCAGGTACCTTTTACATAAAGTTGCTGAAGAATTTGGTGTATCTGTAAATTTCCATCCTAAGCCTAAAACTGGTGATTGGAATGGTTCAGGAATGCACACAAACTTCTCTAACGAAGCTATGAGATCTTCGGGTACTGAAGAATTATTTACATCAATGTGTGAAAAACTCGGTGCTGTTCATGAAGAAGGAATCTCTTTATATGGTTCAGATAATGATATGCGACTTACTGGCCTTCATGAGACTCAAAGTATAGATCAGTTTTCTTTTGGCGTAAGCGATAGAGGAGCAAGTATAAGAATACCAATTTACACAGTAGAGCATAATTGGAATGGTTACTTAGAAGACAGAAGACCTGCTTCGAATGCTGATCCATATAAAATTATTTCTCATTTAGTTGGTACTTTAACTTCATAGTTATCTCTAATAAGATATCCGGAGCTATGTCTCCGGATATCTAATGTGAATAAATTGAATCAATCTCTTCTATCTGAGCTTAATACAGGGATTATAATTTTAGATACATCCCTAAAGATTAAATTCATTAATCCTTCAGCTCTAACAATTTTAGATACGACAGAAAAAACTTCTATTGGTCAAAAAATAGATCAGCTTTTTTATGAAGAGCCTGAAAGTTTTGGAGATTTCGAAGAATCTCTGAATGAGAAAAGAAGTTTCACCAAGACCGATGCTATTTTAAATCTAAAAAGAGGAAATAAAGTACTTTGCACATACATAGTACATCCTTTAAATGACGATGAAGAGACTGGGCTCCTTTTAGAAATAATAAATAAAGAGGCTTCCTCTGAATTGATTGAGAGATACAGAATGAGAGCAAATCAACAAATCTCTCAAGATTTTGTAAGAGGTCTGGCTCATGAGATAAAGAATCCACTTAGCGGAATTAGAGGTTCAGCTCAATTACTAAGTAATAAACTTGATAATAGAGACTTAAAAGAATACACAGATATCGTAATAAAACAAACAGATAGACTAACTGCTCTTGTTGATAACATTCTGGGCCCCAATAAAAAGCCTGATTTTCAATATCAAAATATTCACTACCCAATAGAGAATGTACTTAAACTTATTGAAAATGAATCAGGGTACAAAAGCATAAAGATAGTTAAAGACTTTGATCCAAGCATTCCAGATTTATGGATTGACAGTTATTTGATAGAGAATGGTATCCTAAATCTCATTAAGAATGCTCGGGATGCCTTGATAGATTCAGATTCCATAAATCCTCAAATATGTGTAACCACCAGAATAGCTTATGGAGAAATGATTGATGGTGAAAGAAATTCTACGGTCTGTAAGATATCTATTATTGATAATGGTCCTGGGATTAGAGACGATATTAAGGACTCGATTTTCTTTCCAATGATAACAGGTAAAGACAAAGGCACCGGTCTAGGTTTATCAATAACACAAGGAATAATCTCTCAGCATAACGGAAATATACATTTTTCAAGTGAACCCAATCGTACAGAGTTTTTTGTAAATATCCCCATTAACACCGATAAAGCATTAGACTTGCATATAGCTAATGGATAAGAATATTTGGGTAGTTGATGATGATGAATCCATTAGATGGGTTCTTGAAAAAGGTCTTGCTGATAGTGGAATGGATGTTCAAACATTTGATTCAGCAAATAAAGTAATTAAAAAATTAGAAACAGAAAATCCTCAACTTATACTTACCGACATAAGGATGCCAGGGCCAAGCGGCATAGATCTTCTTGATAAAGTAAAAGAACTTCGTCCAGACGTACCAGTAATAGTTATGACTGCGCATTCTGACCTTGATAGCGCAGTAGAGTCCTATGAGCATGGAGCCTGGGAATATCTTCCAAAGCCCTTTGATATAGAAGAAGCTGTTTCCATGATCCGAAGAGCAACAACAATAGATGAATCTACTGCTGAGGAGACTCCAGAAACTCAAGCTGAAGTTATTGGAGAAGCTCCAGCCATGCAAGAAGTATTCAGAGCTATTGGTAAATTATCAAACTCTAACTCAACCGTATTGCTAATAGGAGAGTCTGGTACAGGAAAAGAACTTGTTGCAAGAGCTCTTTTTCAGCATAGCCCCAGAAAGGACAAACCTTTTATAGCACTTAACATGGCAGATATTCCAAAAGAACTGTTAGAAGCAGAGCTTTTTGGGCATGAGAAAGGTGCCTTCACAGGTGCTGATGAAAAAAGAATTGGTGGATTTGAGCAGGCTGATGGCGGTACTTTATTTTTAGATGAAATTGGAGACATGCAACTAGAAACTCAGACGAGACTCCTCAGAGTTCTTTCTAATGGTGAGTTTTATAGAGTTGGGGGCAGAGAACCTATTAAGGTAGATGTAAGAATAATAACTGCAACACATCAGAATATTGAAGACTTAGTTAAACTCGGAAACTTCAGAGAAGACCTCTTTCATAGGTTGAATGTTATAAAGCTTTCTCTGCCGAAGCTTAATGAAAGAAAAGAAGATATACCTGATTTAGTAAAACATTTCTTTCAGAAATCATCCGATGAACTCAAAGAAGAAAAGAAATTTCTTTCAGCAGAGGTTGAAGAGTATTTCATGACTCTTAGTTGGCCTGGCAATGTAAGACAACTAGAAAATACATGTAGATGGCTTACGGTTATGTCACCAACAAGAGAAGTAAAACTTGAAGACTTACCCGATGATCTTAAGGTAGAAAATATTGAAAATATAAATGACTGGCCTAAGGTATTACAGAGTTGGTCAGAAAACTATTTAGCTAAGGGCAATGATAATTTACTTGAAGAAGCTATACCTCAATTTGAAAGAACCATTATTAAAGTTGCTCTTAATAAAACTATGGGCAGAAAAAAAGAGGCAGCAGAATTATTAGGATGGGGCAGGAATACTTTGACAAGAAAAATAAAAGAGCTTGGGATTGAGTAATAATTGCTAATTTTTTACTAGAGGCAATCCACTCTGAGTCCAGTTCACCATCCCTCCAGACAACACATTAATATTAACAAAACCTTCTTTCTTTAGGTCTCCAGCAGCCTTAGAGGAATTTGTTCCGGTCTTACAGATTAAAATAACACAGTCTTCCTCAGTGGCTTTAAATAGAGGATCTCCCTTGACTAAATTAGTTATTTGAATGTTTTGAGCACCAGCAATTGAACCTGCTCCATATTCAGCTGAGCTTCTAAGATCATATACATATGGATTTCCCTTATTTATAAGTCTTGTTATCTCAGATGGCTCAAGTTTGGTACCACCTTTTTTTCTTTCATAGATAATAAAGACAGTTATTAGAGATAAGAGTAGAAGAACTACTAGGAAGTTATCGCTTATAAAGATAGAGAATTTATTCATTTCGAGACAAGATTATATAGATTACTAAGTTAAAATATAAAAAACTTTGCATATTATGAATCAATCAAACCTAGTACTTGTAAGACACGGCCAGAGTGAATGGAATAAGAAAAATTTATTTACTGGATGGAAGAATCCGGACTTGACAGAGCTTGGGGTTGAAGAGGCTATAAAGGCAGGGAAATTACTCAAATCAAAAGGCTTAAGTTTTGACATTATGTTTACTTCTGACCTTTTTAGGGCGCAAGAAACCGGTCGACTAATCTTAGAACATATGGATTTAAATAATATTGAAATTATTAAAGACCAAAATTTGAATGAAAGAAACTATGGTGATCTTGCTGGTCTAAATAAGGATGAAGCAAGAAGTAAGTGGGGCGAAGAACAGGTCCATATATGGAGGAGATCCTTTGATGTGCCTCCTCCAGGTGGTGAAAGTTTAAAAAATACTGCTGAGAGAGTGTTACCCTATTTCAACAACAGTATCCGTCCAAAGATCGATGAAAATTTAAATATCCTTATAGCGGCTCATGGTAATTCTCTTCGTGCCCTAGTAATGGAGCTTGAAGAAATAAGCTCAGATGAGATTGTTAAATTAGAAATTGCTACAGGAGATCCAATAATTTACGAGTGTTCAGATAAGGGCATTATAAGAGTCGATTAAAGTCTTACGTTTATTCCAGCTGCTCTCATAGCCTCCTTTGCCTCCTTAATAGAATACTCAGAATAGTGAAATATACTTGCTGCAAGAACCGCCTCAGCCCCTCCTAGATTAATACCATCTATTAAATGATCTAGATTCCCAACTCCACCTGATGCTATAACAGGTATGCTTATGCCTGAAGAGACCGAAGCAACGAGTTTATTATCAAATCCCTCCTTAGTTCCATCTCGATCCATACTGGTTAGGAGGATTTCTCCCGCTCCGTATTCTGTTACTTGTTGAGTCCATTCTAGAACATCTAGTCCAGTTCTATTTCTACCGCCATATGTGACTACTTCCCAAGAATCTTCTGAACCTGTTATGGCTTTAGCATCGACAGCAACAACAATACATTGTGAACCAAATTTATCGGCTGCCTCTTTTACAAAATCAGGGTTCTCAACTGCTGATGTATTTATACTTACTTTGTCTGCCCCTGATCGCAACAACTGTTTTATATCGTCTGATTTCCTTATCCCTCCTCCAACTGTAAGTGGGATAAAAACCTGACTAGCTATACTCTCTACTGTTTTATAAGTTGTATCTCTTGTTTCATGACTGGCAGTGATATCCAGCATTGTTATTTCATCTGCTCCCTCATCGTCGTATCTCTTGGCAACTTCAATGGGATCTCCTGCATCTCGAATATTTAAAAAATTTACACCCTTAACTACTCTACCCTTATCAACATCCAGGCATGGAATAATTCTTTTAGCAACTGACATTTCTGGTTTACTCTATTGAGAAGGCTAGAATAACATTTCCAGCCATTTGGCCGTGTTGAGCATAACCACTATTAATATAAACCCAATTATCAGAAATAACTGGTCCTGCTGCATCTATAGACCCCCCAACTGCAGGTTGCTTGTTAGATGTTTTAAAAGATCTCAGGGTATCAAATTCCCATAATATATTTCCATTCTTCGTAGAATGTGCAGTAAATCTTCCATCGAGGGAGCCAGCGAACAAAACATCATTTGTTATTGCGGCCTAATGCATATACAGCACTCATTCTCTCAACAGGACAAGGCTGATCAAGTAAGGGCAACAATAGGGGGAAAGATCTTTGATCTCTATATTCACAAAATATTCTTAAGCCATGTATTCTTTCTTCTCTATTACCTTTTAGCATTTTCAAAGCTTCATTGCACTCTTGAGTTATATTTAAACCTTTTGAAAAAGCATCTTCATCAATTTCTTCTAAAGGATCTATTTCAATCTCTAAAGCCAATTCTTTGGCCAAAACATCTGGATCAACTGCAATTTCAGCTAAGCTTTCTTT
>PYIJ01202420.1_pt1 | contig 11954 bp, 13 predicted proteins | sample 3578051 | NCBI WGS metagenome assembly PYIJ01 (sample SAMN08408021, study PRJNA431606) | Marine metagenome isolate SA_KN192-05_S13_5m, whole genome shotgun... | biome: marine; feature: oceanic pelagic zone; material: water; isolation source: surface water sample, 0.2-0.8 um fraction ... | reverse complement strand
TATTTACCTTATTTTTAGCCAAACACTTAAACATTTTGCTCGCTATCCCAGCATGTGAGCGCATTCCTACGCCGACAAGCGATACTTTCACGATGTTATTCTTTGATGAATAGCTATCATAGCCCATATTTTTCTTATTATTATCAATAACTTTTAGAGCTTTTTTTAGAGTACTTCTACTTACTGTAAATGTAAAGTCCGCTAAGCCGTTAGATCCTACGTTTTGCACGATCATATCTATCTCAATTTTTGCATCTCCTATAGGACCAAGGATTTTAGCAGCTACTCCAGGTTGATCTTTAACGCCCTTTATAATTATTTCTGCCTCATCTTTAGTAAAAGCAATGCCGGATATCAATGCGCCTTCCATTTTTTTCTCCTCTTTTTTGATTAATGTGCCCTTGCACTTCTTTTTATGTGCATGAAGAACCCTTAAAGGGACGTTATACTTGCTAGCAAATTCAACTGACCTAAGTTGGAGTACTTTTGACCCTAACCCTGACATTTCTAACATTTCCTCATAAGTAAGTAAATCTAAACGCCTAGCTTTTTTACATATTCTTGGATCTGTTGTATAGACCCCATCGACATCAGTAAAAATCTGGCACTCATCTGCCTTGAGAGATGCAGCAAGAGCAACAGCAGTAGTGTCTGACCCACCTCGTCCAAGTGTGGCTATATCGTTATTCAGCCCTATACCCTGAAAACCAGCAACAACTACAATATTTTCCTTTCTTAGCTCAGACTTGATTCTCTTACAATCAATTCCTTTTATTCTTGCGTTTGAATGTGTGTTATCGGTTTTTATACCAGCCTGCCAGCCAAGAAGAGGTATGCTGTTTTGCCCCATCTCATTGAGTATCATTGATAATAGTGAGATGCTCACCTGTTCTCCAGAGGATAAAAGCATATCATAATCTCGGGAATTTGGCTCTTTCGATGCTTTTTTAGACAGTTCTACCAGTTTGTCTGTTGATTTGCCCATTGCAGAGAGCACAACGACAACCTGATCATTGGACTTTTTTCTAGATAAAACAATGTCTCTCGCAATTCTTTTGAATTTAGAAATACTGGAAAGTGATGTTCCGCCATATTTTTTTACTATAAGTGCCATTTTAAAATAATTTAAGGATAAATGATTCTACAGCTTCTACTTTTTCATCGGTTAAGACTAGTGAGCCAAAAGTCGCACTACCGCCACCTTTACAATCAAATTTCCCTTTAAACTCGTCAATAATTTTTTTTGAATTATAGCTATGTTTGCATTTTTTTGAAACACTTATTACACAATTTATAGTTTTCATATTCTGTTTAAACAGAATTGAAATAGAATCAGTAGATTTTGATTTAAGCTCATCGGACAATAGCTTCATTTGATCTGTTGTCAAATCTTTGCAGTGATGGATATAAATTTTTGAAGTACCGACAGTTTTATAATTCAGATTTAAGGCATAAAGTTGAACAATTTTCTTATTTAAAGAAATAATTTCTTTTTTGTTTGTATCACTTGATTTAATTAGAGAGGTTATTTTCTCTGGAAGATTACTCTGATTAGTGTTGAGTTTATGGGATATAGATTTATTCATATCAGACAATTCTCTAAAATACCTAAAAGCAGCATCAGCTGTGACGGCTTCTATTCTCCTGACTCCCGTTGAGATACTATTTTCTGAAATTACTTTGAACAGTCTAATCTCATCTGTACTTTTAACGTGTGTTCCTCCACATAATTCAATTGAATTATTGCCAATAAACAAAACTCGAACGTCTTCTCCATACTTCTCATCAAAAAATGCTAATGCACCCATTTTTATTGCTTCTTTAAATTTCATTTGTTTAATTTTTGTCTTTATTGATTGAGTAATCTCATTGGTTACGATCATCTCTATGTCATCTAACTGTTGATCACTCAACTGTTTATTATGTGAAAAGTCAAACCTAAGGCTATTTTCTGACACAAGAGATCCTTTTTGCTCAACATGATTGCCAAGAACTTCACGAAGTGCTTGATGCATTAAGTGTGTTGCAGAGTGATTGATAGTAATCATAGACCTCCTGTGAGAATCTATTTCTTGATTCAGCGTATCCTCTACTCTTATAATTCCCTCCTTTAATACCGCCAAATGAATAATTGTGCCATTGAGTTTTTTAACATCAAGTATTTCTATTTTACAGTGATCATTCCACATACTGCCAATATCTGATATTTGCCCACCTCCTTCAGGATAGAAAACTGTCTCCTTAATTACTAGATTAAATGCTGAATTAATCTCATTCATTTTATCAAGATGATTACCTTCGTAAATTATATCTAGGACATTAGATTTAATCTTATATTGATCGTAACCTATAAAAGTTGTGTCATGACGTGAGAGCTCACTGTCATTCTCATCAACCCTAAAATTACTTGAGTCTTTGCTCCGTTGTTTTTGGAGTTCCATTAATTTTTCAAACCCCATTAGATCTAATTTAAAACCTTTTTCTCTAGCAATTTCTTCTGTAATTTCTCTGGGAAATCCATATGTATCGTATAATTTGAAAATTTCTTCACCACTGATAGTATTGTTCTTTTTAGTAATCTTATCTATCAATGTTAATCCTTTTTCGAGGGTATCTAGGTAATTTTTCTCTTCAAGTAATAAGGTTTCGCTAATCATATTTTTTTTATTGATTAAATTAGAATACGTACTCCCCATAGACGAACTTATGATATCTATTGACTTGAAAATAGATGGTTCCAATATTCCAGTATTATAAAGATATCTTGTTGCTCTTCTAATAATTCTTCTTAGAACATATCCTCTGCCATCATTTCCAGGGATTACGCCATCTGATATCAATAAGCACGCAGATCTGGAATGATCCATGATTATTTTTTTAATAGATTTTGTAATCTTCTTTTTTCCAATAGAGTCATCAACAAATTTATCAAGGTCACTAAAAAGAGTTGTTTTATAATTATCACTTTTCCCTTCAACAACTGCATGAATTCTCTCTAGCCCCATCCCAGTATCAACACACTTCATTGGTAAATCATGCAACGTACCATTACTATCGCGATTATATTGCGTGAAAACTAAATTCCATATTTCGACATATCTGTCACCAGGATCTCCAGCTATAGGTATGCTGCCTTTGAATTTATCTCCATAGTCATAATATATTTCAGTGCACGGACCACATGGTCCCGTCGAACCCATCTGCCAAAAATTATCAACATCATCTAACAACCATATTTTGTTTTTATTAATTCCTATGATCTTATTCCAAATTGTAAAAGCCTCTGAATCATCTTTATGAATTGATATAAACAGTTTTTCCTTTGGTAAACATAATTCCTTTGTTAAGAAATCCCATGCATAAGCAATAGCCTCTTCTTTAAAATAATCTCCAAAACTAAAATTACCGAGCATCTCGAAAAAAGAATGATGTCTGTTTGTGAACCCAATATTTTCTAAATCATTATGCTTTCCTCCGGCTCTAACACATTTTTGACAAGTCACGATTCTCTTTGCACTAGGTTCTTTGATACCAAGAAAAAAGTCTTTAAATTGAACCATGCCAGAATTTGTAAAAAGAAGACTTTTGTCCTCAGCAGGGATAAGTGAGCTAGATTCGTAATATTGATGTTTGTTTTTGGTAAAATAATTAATATATGCTTCGCGTATATTCAAGACTTTGTGTACTCCCTAATGCATAATTCTATAATATCATAAGGGAATCCTCTGTATATTAAAAAAGACTTCATCTTTATAATTGAAATTGCTTGAGAGGAGAATTTTTTTGCTAAAACTCTCTGTCCGCTATCAATCCAGTCATTAATTTTATATTGACTCAGAGCCGTTTCAATTAACGAATCATCTATCTGTTGATTTTGCAGATATTTCCTAATATAAATTGGACCTTTCCCTGAACTGAATTTTACTCTGACAATACCTTCGGAGTACCTTTTATCAGACTGTAAATTATTTGAAGAAAATTCTTTCAAACAATCGATGGCTACACTGCGATCAAAGGCTTTTTTAACAAGTTTATCTATGAGCTCTTTTTTAGAATGCTCTCGTACTTTGAGATATCGAGAAATTGATAGATTAATTTCCTCAATTTGGCTGTTGCTCATCTACATTTTTATCAAGATTCTTCAGAGTTTCTTCAGAATTATTTTCATTGAAAATATGAGATTTAATTTTCTGCTCAACATCCGAGGCTATGTCTGGATTATCTCGAAGAAATATCCGAGAATTATCTTTGCCTTGCCCAATACGCTCTGTGCCATAACTATACCAGGCGCCTGCTTTTTCAAGAACGTTATATTTGACGCCTAAATCTATCAATTCTGATTCTTTAGAAACACCTTCTCCATACATAATGTCAAATTCAGCAATTCTGAAAGGCGGAGCAACTTTATTTTTTACAATTTTCACTCTTGTTTCGTTACCGACAATCTCATCTCCTTTCTTAATTGCGCCAATACGTCTTATATCTAATCTGACAGAAGAGTAAAATTTAAGAGCATTTCCTCCAGTTGTTGTCTCAGGGCTTCCAAACATCACCCCTATTTTCATACGAATCTGATTTATAAATATTACCAGTGTATTTGACTTCTTAATATTCGCTGACAACTTTCTTAGAGCTTGTGACATTAATCTCGCTTGCAAGCCCATGTGTGAGTCACCCATATCGCCATCTATTTCTGCTTTTGGTGTTAGTGCTGCAACTGAATCAATCACAATAGTGTTAACGGCGCCTGATCTGACTAATGTGTCGGTTATTTCAAGTGCCTGTTCTCCTGAGTCAGGCTGAGATAATAGAAGCTCATCAATATTGACCCCTAAGTTTTCTGCATATTTTGGGTCTAGCGCATGTTCTGCATCTATGAAAGCTGCAGTTCCACCCTCTTTTTGTGTCTCCGCGATTACCTGTAATGCCATTGTAGTCTTACCAGAAGATTCCGGTCCATAAACCTCGATGACACGTCCCTTTGGTAAACCACCAATTCCAAGAGCAGCATCTAGTGTTAGAGAGCCTGTAGAAACAGCCTCAATATCTGGATATGTAGCGCCCTCTCCTAATTTCATAAGCGCTCCTTTACCATGGTCTTTTTCAATTTGACCTATTGCGACTTGTAATGCTTTTTGCTTGTTTTCTTCCATTGTGGTGATTTATCCTCTAATTCATTAAATATATCTCTATGATATCAACTAAACGCCTTTAATGAAATCATATAAGTAATTTAATGCCAATCTGGCAGTCTCTTCACGGTTTATTTCTCTTGATCCACTTAGAATATGCATTTTTGAGAGCAAGAGATCTTTGGAAGAAATATTTATCCAAACCGTACCCACATCTTTCTCAGATTTGTCATTACTTGGCCCCATAATTCCAGAAACAGATAGTGCATAATCGCAACTGGTCCTGTTAATTAAGCCATGAGACATTTCTTCTACTACCTCACGAGATACGGCGCCGAATTCCTCTAATGTCAAATTTGATACACCGAGTAAGTCTATTTTTGACTGATTTGAGTATGTTATTATTGAGGCAGAAAAATATGACGATGACCCCGGTTCATCTGTTAGGTATTTACTAATCAAACCACCCGTACAAGATTCCGCTGTAGAAATATGCACACTCCTCGCCGTTGCTAAAGATTTAATATCTTTTAATATTTCATTGAGATCTTTCATTTATGATTATAGTAAATTAATCTATAATGGTTGTTAATAATTTTTTACTATAAATCACAATGGTGACGAAGCATGAAAAAATTTAAAAATGTGATTATATTCACACATCATAGGTATTTATCTAATGTGAATATAAAAAAAATTACTAGTTCTCTCAAAAGATCAAAAGTGAACGTCAATTTAATCGCACAGTATAATGGTTACGTCAAAGCTGAAAGTTCTGACACTATTCTAGAAGAGGATAATTATTCACAAAACAAAATAATACGCAACTCAGACTTGGTGCTTGTTTTTGGAGGCGATGGTCTTTTTCTGAGCGCATCAAAGATGTCTGTCGACCTTGGAATTCCTATACTTGGTATTAATCACGGAAAAATAGGGTTTCTAGTAGATATTGATAAAAAAAATGCTCTAAAACAAGTTAAAGATATAATAAATGGCAACTATCTTGTGGATAGCAGAATGCTTCTCGATGTCGAACTTGGTGGTAATGGGACTAAAAAAAATAAATTTGTCTGTCTAAATGATGTTGTTATTCATAATTATGGTCTACTAAAGATGATTCAGGTTAAAATATTCGTTAACAACTATTTGATAAATATACAAAGATCAGACGGTTTAATAATTGCCACTCCAACTGGTTCAACAGCTTATTCGATGTCAAATGGTTGTCCGATTGTAAGCCCTGATTCTAAGGTCATATCATTAACCCCCGTTTCTCCGCATACATATAGTCATAGGCCCTTGATAATAAATGATACCGACAAAATTAAAATTGAGATTGATTCCTCATCTGTAATGCATACTATGGCGACAATAGATGGATCTAATAACAAAAATATTCTAAATCCAGAGATTGTCAATATTAGGAAAAGCAAAAAAACTCTTAAGATACTTCATCCAAAAGAATATAATTATTTTCAAATCCTTAATGAAAAACTCAAATGGGGTGGAAGAGCTTAACTCTTTTTACTTGATTGGCAAGCACCATTAGAACAAGTTCCAAATAGCGTCATAACATGACTGTCTAATCTAAAATCATGGCGTGCAGATATTTTTTCTTGTAGATTTTCTAACTCATCATCAGAGAATTCAACAATTTTTCCGCAAACATTGCAAATCAAATGATCATGGTGTTTTTTCTTAATCTCGTAAGTTGATGAATTATCATCAAAATGATTTTTCTGGATTAATCCAACTTCTTCTAATTGTGTTAGAACTCTATAAATAGTAGCTAATCCTATATTCTCATCCTTTTGTATCAGAAAACCATGAATATCATCTGCGCTCAAATGACTATCTGGTTTTGATTGAAAAAGCTCAAGTATTTTAACTCTTGGGTGAGTTACTTTAAGACCGGCATCCTTTAGAGTTGAATCGTTTTTCATAACATTCCCTTACTAATATAATCTCCATTCTATCTTAATTCAAGGTTTATGCTTTTTTTTTAGATTCAGCACGCTTAATTCTTGCTTTCTTTGGGTCTTTAGAAGCTTGATGATAAATTTCAATCCGATCACCTTGTTTAATGATATAATCTAGATTTACAATTTTACCAAATACACCATATTTTACATCGCGGAAATCACACAGAATATTTACGTCATGACTCTTCAGGAAGTAGTCTAAAGTTGTACCTGGAGATACTAGGAATTCCCTTGATTTTAGTTTTTTATTGACGGGGAAAAATATTTCAATTTTGAATTTTTGACTGCTCATTTTTCAATCTAAAGGCTTCCGATATAAATGAATCTAAGATAGATGACATAATAGAGGAAAAAACTGGTTTCAATGACAGTTCAATTATTCTATTATCGAATTCATATTCAAGAAAAAGACTAACAGTGGTATTATGCGAATCAATTGCGGAGAATTTCCAATAACCATCTAGATTTTTAAATGGTCCGCTTTCTAATTTAATATTGATTATTTCTTCTTTTTGGTAAGTATTTCTCGTCTTAAATTTCCACTGAACAGGAGACCTCAGTATTTCAATTTCTGCCACCATCTCAGAATTTTTATCACTGAGAATTTTTGACTCCGAGCACCATGGTAAAAAATTTGAATAATCATCAACGTTATTTATTAATTCAAAGATTAATTTTACATTTACATTTATATCCTCTGATTGGTTGATAACATTCATTTGATAAATCCATTAATGAATATTAAAGTCACTGCGATAGGAGCAATAAACCTTATGATGAATCTCCAAAATGAAAAAATATTAGGGTTCATATTTAACTCAGCATATACAATTTTTTCCTTTACAATAAACCCAACAAAGATTGCCATCAATAATCCACCAAGTGGCAACATTATTTTAGACGTAAACTCGTCTAGAAGAACAAAAAATGTCATCCCAAATATTGCTGTTTCAGATAAAAAGTTAAACGATAGGAGTGTTCCTAAGCCTATAAACCAGGTCAATACTCCCAACCTTATAGTTGCCTCGGACCTACTAAAAGAGTATTTTTCTATAAAAAAACTTATAGCTGGCTCTATTAAAGATATTGATGATGTTATAGCAGCAAAAAAAAGTAATATAAAAAATAATGTCGCAACGATATCTCCATAAGGCATCGCACCAAATGCTATAGGTAATGTTTGAAATATTAAACCAGGACCAGCAGATGATGGATCGAGATTATATGTAAAAACCATGGGGAAGATTATTATTCCAGCAAGAACTGCAACAAAAGTGTCAGAAAATGCAACAACGGTTGTCACCTCAGTTATGGAAGATTCGCTTGAGAGATATGAGCCGTAAATCATTAAAGACCCCATTCCTATGCTGAGTGAGAAAAATGCCATACCCATAGCGCTCAGAACAACTTGTGGATGTATTTTATCAAGATCAGGTAAAAACATATATTTAAGTCCATCATTAAAACCAGGAAGATTGTAAGAATATATTGCTAATCCAATCAGAAGAATAAATAAACCAGGTATTAAAATTTTCACTGCTTTTTCAAGACCACCCTTAACTCCTTGAGCTACAATATATCCAGTCAAAAACATGAATATAGTATGCCATGCTAATAATTTTTCTGGGTCTGAGACAAGATTATTAAAAATACTCTGAGATTGATCTAAAGAAATATTTGAAAAAACTCCAGACGCAGCTTTAAAGATATATGATATTGTCCAACCCGCAATGACACTGTAGAAAGACAAAATTAGAATTCCGGCGATTATCCCAGCCCAACCAACCAACTGCCAATTAGTATAATCATCAGAGTTAGAATATGACTGTTTTTTTGATCGGATTCTGTTTAACTCATTATCAACCTCAAGGTAGTTGAAACTACTTGATTCATTAGCTGTATATTTAAGACTGTCTATCGGATTTTGTTTACCATGCCTTCCGATGAAGACCTCTGCTATCATTATTGGGAGAGCAATAACAACAACACTCAATATGTAAATTAAGACAAAGGCTCCACCTCCATTTTCGCTAGTCATCCATGGAAACTTCCATATATTACCTAACCCAACCGCAGAACCTGTTGCAGCAAAAATAAATATTAATTTTGAGGACCACTCTCCATGGATCGATTTTCTTCGATTATTAATAATCTGATACTCCCTTGTGAATCATGTTATAGTACATTATACATTATGTCTGAATTTTATGAATATCTTGTGTAGTAATAAAAAAGCCTCATTTAGATATAGTCTTACTAACAAAATCGAAGCTGGATTAGTGCTTGAGGGATGGGAGGTAAAAAGCATCAAATCAGGTCATGGTCAAATTTCTGAGAGCTATGTGACTTTACTAAATAATGAGTTTTACCTTGTGAACTCTCATCTGAAAGTACTTCCTAATTACAGTAATGCAGAAAATTTAGATCCAGCTAGGAAAAGGAAGATACTACTCACAAAGAAAGAAATACTCGACCTTAAAGATGAAATAAAAATTAACGGCAATTCAATAATCCCTGTAAAAATATACTCGAAAAAGTCACTTGTTAAGATTCAAATTGCAGTTGGTAAAGGAAAAAAAGCTAGAGATAAAAGGCAGACTATTAAAGACAGAGAGTGGAGTAGGAATAAAGAACGAATTCTTAAAAAGAAATATTAATTCTTAAAATATTCATTATGTAGTCTTGTCTCATCCTCACTTGCGCTAATTATAATTTTCTTCCTTTCTATTTTTGCTGACACAATTGGTCCTGAATTAGTGTTTAGTTGATCAGACTCAACCATTTTAAGAGAAGTTTGGCCTCTAGTCATTTTAAGATAAACACTAGCAAGTAGGTTTGCATCTAATAAAGCACCATGATAGCTTCTTTCTGTATTGTCAACATTAAATCTTCCACATAACGCATCCAGAGTATTTCTTTTCCCAGGAAATTTTTTTCTAGACATTGTTAATGTATCTATGATTTTTCTTTGTTCAATAAAGGTATCACCATCTTTCTTTGAGACATCGAGTTCTCTCTTGAGAAATCCTAAATCAAAGGGTGCGTTATGGATAATCAAATCAGATTGACCCAAATACTCTAGTAATTCCTCAACGATATCATAAAATTTGGGTTTATCCTCTAACATAGACAATGATATGCCATGAACATTCTGTGCGCCTTCATCAATAGGTCGATCAGGGTTGATATACTTATGAAAACTATTATTCGTAATTGTTCTATTAATTATTTCAATACAACCAATTTCTATTATTCGGTGACCGTCGTTTACATCTAATCCGGTTGTCTCTGTGTCAAGGACTATTAATCTATTCATTTACTATGGCATCCCTCGCTAATTTATCTGCGATATTATTATATCTGGAAAATTCATCACTAACAGTCTGATGAGCTTTCACCCATTGCCACTCAATTTCCTGTTGATTATTAAGCTCATCGAGTAACACCCATAAATCTTTATTCTTAACAGGTTTTTTATTACTTGTTAACCAGTTATTATTTTTCCAGCCTGTAATCCATGTAGTTATGCCATTCTTTACATATTGAGAGTCTGTGTAAATAATAAGTGAATAATTCTTTTGCGCAAGTCTAATGCCCTCAATCGCAGCCTGTAACTCCATGCGATTGTTTGTTGTCTCAGGTTCTGATCCAGAATGTTTTATAATCTCATCTCCATTGATAACAACAACACCCCACCCGCCATTGCCAGGATTTCCACTACAAGCTCCATCGGTGAATACTTTTATGATCTTCATCTAATTCTGTTTACGGTTGATTTGGGGAAAGATGAAGTTATATATTTATTCTTGAATTTAACTTTTTGTGGTGTTAAGGGTAGAACTTTTTTTTCAAAAACATAAAAATAAATTCCACCAGACTGTGAGAAAAACCATTTTTGAATGAAATTGAATTTTTCAAAATATTTGCTTATATTTTTCGATGTGAATGGAAAGAAGCAACTCGTAGAACTATACGTTACCTCATACCCTAATATTTTAAACCATTCTTTTATATTTGATGATGAATGAAATTTAAGAGACCATGGCGAATAGTTTTTGTTATAAACCTGTCGTATTAAGCCCCATAGACTTATCTTATTGAATCCAACAATAAGGACTCTCGCATCATCAGAAGCCACTCTATTAATTTCCCTTATAAAATTATATGGATTATCATGGAGGTCGAGAGCATGTAATAAAACTATCACATCGTGCGATTTATCCTCAAAAGGGAGTCTTCTCTCTGTAAGTTGATGTTCTAAGATGTCTTTTCCATCTAATGACAGAAATGATAAGAATTTTCCAGATTCAAACTTCCTTCTAAATTCAGGCAAGCCGAGATAGAGTGCATGATTGCCATCTAAGTATTTTATTGTCTCATTTAGTTTAGAATTTACTGATTTTTTGTATGGTTGGGCTTTTACTTTACGATACCATCGAACTAAATCCGTATATACTTCAATATTAGTAGTTAATTTCATCGTATTTATATTAGAAAAGATTAGCTTATTTTGTTAACCTTAAATAAAGTTCTATGGTAAATAAATCTCTTAAACTTGTCTTAATTATATTAGCTACGAGCTTAATATCAAGTTGTACTGGTCCAGTGAGCATTAAAAGGCCGCAAAATCTGGTAACTTTTGGTAATTTTGACTGTAATACAAAAACACTTAAAAACAGAAACTTTAACTCTATATGGGATAGACTTGAAGCGGGATTTTGTCTAGATACTGTTTACTCTGCAAGAGTTGATAGAGAAATTAAATGGTTCATGGATAATAAACAATTTCTGTATCGCTCAATCAATCGAGCTAGACCATTCTTGTATCATATCATTACAG
>PYIJ01089100.1_pt1 | contig 11954 bp, 11 predicted proteins | sample 3578051 | NCBI WGS metagenome assembly PYIJ01 (sample SAMN08408021, study PRJNA431606) | Marine metagenome isolate SA_KN192-05_S13_5m, whole genome shotgun... | biome: marine; feature: oceanic pelagic zone; material: water; isolation source: surface water sample, 0.2-0.8 um fraction ... | reverse complement strand
TATCTAATGACAACGGCTCAGGTATGCATTGTCACCAAAGTATCTGGTCTAATGGAAAACCAATATTTTATGCCGATAGCGGTTATGCTAATTTAAGTGATGAAGCTAAATTCTATATAGGTGGACTTCTAAAGCATGCGCCATCACTATTAGCTTTTACCAATCCAACAATTAACTCATTTAAAAGATTAGTACCTGGGTATGAAGCGCCAGTTAAATTAGCTTATTCAAATAGAAATAGAAGTGCTATTTGTAGAATTCCAGCCTACTCCCCTTCCCCTAAAGCTAAGAGAGTGGAATTTAGATGTCCTGATGCCACGGCAAATCCTTATTTAGCTTTTGCAGCAATGGTAATGGCTGGACTTGACGGTATTAAAAATAGAATAGACCCAGGTGAGCCAATGGATAAAAATCTTTATGACCTTCCGGCAGAGGAACAAGCTAAAGTTAAAGAGGTTCCTGCAACACTTGAAGAGGCAATTAATAATCTTGAAGCGAATCATGATTACTTACTTGACGGTAATGTGTTCACTAAAGATTTAATTGAATCTTATATTGAATATAAAAGAGAAGAAGAAATAGAACCTAACAAACTAGTCGTTACTCCAAAGGAGTACGATCTATATTACGACTATTAATCTAATTTTAAAAGTAGCTCATCTAAATATTGTTTATTATCAATATTAGATGGGCTACTTTGAAGATCATTAAGTATCAATTGATCTCTGATCAATTTTAACATCTCTTGTAATTCAATTTCAACGTTGTTAATCAAGTAAATATCTTTAACTATTTTAAATATTTGAAATAAATCTTTTAAACTCACTAAAGGATTTTTTAATTTTATCATTTCTCTAATATAGCTACTATCAATTTTTAAAAATTGAGAAGTTATATTTTTTTTATGTAAATTAAATTTACGTATTAAAAGCTTATTCATCGATAAGATTTGAATTTTTCTAAAAGATAATTGATGAAAAATATCATTTGTACTCTTATAAAATTCGAAAAAACTATCAATTTTAATTACTTGATCAGAACTTTTATCAAATGGTTTATTGCGATCATCAATAAACAAGATATTTTTATCAATATATTGCTTCACAATATTGTAAAACCTCCTAACAATCTTAATGTTATGGATATGATCGTTTAAATCGGACTCATAAATAAAAAACATATCTGTATCAGACGAAGGAATAGCTTGTTTAATACCAAAACTTCCAAAAAAGATAGGTGTAAGATCAGAAAATACACCTTCCTTATCAGAGGAGTAATTGAATTTAACTATTTCAAAAAGATTATGAATGAATTTTCTTAGAGCTCTATTGCGCTTTGTTATGTATATTTCAGTTGAAACTCTGTTTGAAAGGTAAAGATAATCTAAAAGAAAGATAATTTCATATATATCTTGCTTCATTTTTTTTAGATCTAAGTCAAAATTATCACTTCCTTTTCTAATTTTATATTCAGGCAAGCCATAATTGAAAAGATAAACCAATGATTCTATTAAAAAATTATTTTGATAGAGGAGGTTTGTTAATTTTGGAGATTTTTGAAAAATAAATATAATTTCTATAAAGATGTTTTGATTGTATTTAGATAAAGAAGTTAAATGAACTCCAGATTTATAATAGTTAATTAAGTAATCAAATTTTATAAGTAACTCATCTTTGTGTTCTCTCTCAGAGAGTATAGCAATTAAATGATTTATAGATTTAGTATAATCCTCTTTCACTGTGTCAGAGCTATTTATTTTGTCAGCACGATCAAATAATTTTTCAATGATTTGTATGCTTTTATCATTGAATAAATTGTAGTTAATATCTTTATTAGTTTCATCATTAGTGAATAAATTTTCAAAAATATTTATTACCTGATGACTTTTAGTATGTAGTTCTGACTCATAGTCATTTTTTGATAATTTCAAAAAATTATCATTTTCAGTGACAATATTTTGAAAAATATTTTGTTTTATGTGAAGATAATTTTCTATTCTTCTAAAAAAATAATATGCATCTTTAACAATAAAAAGGTCTTTTGGATTTATTATAAAATCATATTTAGATAAGATATTAAATAATTTATGGATATTATTTTCTCTGAGTTCAATAAACTTTCCAGACCATAATAATTGAATAAAATGTATGATATTTTCACAAGACCTTATAAATCCGTAGGAATTTTTGATATCTAATGACTTGGATTCATGTTTAACAATAAATAATTTTTTAATTTCATCTATAGCATAGTAGTCAAATGATCTTCGAAAAAGAAAACTTCCAATTGATAATTTAAAACTAGAATAAAGATTAATGTTACCACATAAAAAACAAGATCTGTGAAAAGCCAGTCTCTCCCAATTTCGTCCTATGGAAGAATAGTAATCAATAGCGTCCTCTAAGTCCGTAACAATTAAAGAGTTACCTAAGTCAGGTCGTAATCTTAAGTCTATTTTATGAAAAAAAGTTGCTGAGATATTTGAGATATTACCCATTAAAGTCTTAATTGATTTATTAAATTCAAATAATTGATAAGGGCTATTTTTAGTGTCAAAAAATATAATTAAGTCAATATCAGAGGTAAAATTTAAATCTTTAACACCTATTTTGCCCATCCCTATAACAAAAAAATATTTTTTATAATCCTTATATTTGGAGGAAAGGTAATTATGGAAAATTTTTGATAAAATATTTTTACAAATAAGTGACCACAGTCGAGAAGCTTCTTCTTGATTAATATTATTACAATGAAAAGAAATAAAGATTAAAAAAATTATCTCATTTTTTAAATTTTCAATATTTATTTTTGTTGGATCGCCATTTATAAAATAATTATTGAGATTTTTACGATAATGATTCAAAATAATATGGAGATTTAATTCTTCTAATTTGTATTGTTTAAGTAAGTATTTATACTTATTTAAAAAAGTTGACTGCTTAATTAAGTTATTTAATTCCAAAACTCATTACTTTCAAAATAATTTTGTAAAATATTAATATTATCCATGATGGTAATATCTTTTCTAATTTTTTTGGAATTTGGGATATCGTTAAGTAAAGTAAAAATAGTCTTTTTTATTAAATTTAAGTTGAAAAATTTATGTGGAATAAATTCATTTATTGATTTTAAAATAGCTTTTTTTTTATTTTCAATTTTACATAAACCAATTTTTTCTAGAAATAAAATATCTTTTGCGAATTGTCTACCAATCATAAAATGGTTAACCCCATGGTTTATAAAGTAATCAAATGTGCTTTTAGTATTTATTTCTCCATTTGGAATTAAATTAAGATCAGGAAATTTATCTCTGCATTTTAAAAATAATTCATAATTGATTGTGGGAATAGTTCGGTTCTTTTTAGTATCTAAATTTAAAACTCCATTTCTACAATGTATAAAAATATTTTTAATGCCTAAATTAGAAAATAACTTTAGGTAAGAAAAGATGTAGTTTATATCTTCATCTAAGCCCAGACCAAGTCTACATTTAACCGATACTTTATTTTTGTATTCCACAACTGATTCAAGACATTTTTCAACTAACAAAGGTTCTTTAGTTAATGCTAAACCTAATTTATTTTCTTGAACACGGGAACTTGGACAACCAAGATTGAAATTTAGGTGTTTTATATAGTTTATTTGATTTAATTTTTGAACAGATTCTTTGATCTCTTTGGGGTCTGAGCCAGCTATTTGGATCGCACTTCGATTATTTTTCAAAAAATGTTTTTCTAAGGTTTTTATTTCATTATGAATTATTGCTTTATCAACAATCATTTCAGAAAATGTGCTAATACTCTCCCCATATAGATTGTCAGCTAGACATCTAAGATAACAATCTGAGTAGCCCATCATTGGTGCTATATAATATTTCATTTTAAAAATAACTTTTCTTCATTGAAAAATACTGCAATAAAAGTAAAAATCATTAAAAATTCAAATCATTGGAAAATATCAAATTAAATCAACTAGTTTTTAATTCAGATGGGCTTATACCTACCGTAGCTCAGGAACGCTTAACTAAAGAAATTCTAATGGTTGCCTATTCCAACGAAGAGTCATTGACCTTATCACTCAAGAATAAAAAAGCGTATTTTTGGAGTAGAAGTAAAAAAGAGATATGGCTCAAAGGAGAAACTTCAGGAAATATATTAAAACTATTTAATATTTATGCAGATTGTGATAACGATACTTTAATTTTCGAAGTTGACCTAGATGGTTCAGGTGCTTGTCACACTGGAGCTAAAACTTGCTTCTTTAAAAAATTAGAATTATGAATGAAATAATTGCATATAAAGATCATAACGAAGTATATTATGATCACGAAATAGAAAATGGTGTTCCTATAAAGTCTAAATCAGAAGATGCATTAAATATTATGCGTCATGATATGGCTCACATATTAGCAGAAGCTGTCACTACTTTATTTCCTAATGCCAAACCAACTATAGGTCCTTTTATTAAAAATGGTTTTTACTATGACTTTGATATGGAGAATACTCTTTCAGATGATGATCTAAGCAAAATAGAAATACAAATGAGAAAAATCTTATCAGAGGGTAGAGATTTTAAAAAAAGAACTGTCTCTAAAGTAGAGGCATTAGAAATTTTTAAGGATAATCAATATAAAGTTGAGTTAATTAATAATCTTGATAATTCTACTGAGATAAATTTATATGATCAAAAAAACTTTACTGATTTATGTAAAGGACCCCATCATTCATCTACCAAAGAGTATGATGCTAATTTTAAAATCACTAGTGTATCAGGAGCTTATTGGAGGGGAATAAGCACAAATAAAATGTTGCAACGTATTTATGCAACCGCTTTTTATAGTGAAAAGGAACTTAATAAATATCTCAAAAATTTAGAGGAAGCTAAAGAAAGAAATCATCGGAGATTAGGGACAGATATGGGATTATTTTTATTAACAGACCTATCTGCAGGAAATGTTTTTTGGAAAGAGAAAGGATTAACACTTTATCAAAATATTGAAAAATATATTAGATCAGAGCAGCAAAAATTAAACTATTTAGAGGTTAAAACACCTGAATTAGTTTCAAATGAACTTTGGATCAAATCTGGTCATTGGGATAATTTTAAAGAAAATATGTTCACATCTGAAACTGATAATAAAACTTTTGCTCTCAAACCTATGAACTGTCCATGTCATATAGTTCTATTTAATTCACAGCTTATAACATTTAAAGACCTTCCCCTACGTTACTCAGAATTTGGTAAATGCCATAGATACGAACCATCTGGGGCATTAAATGGCCTTTTTAGAGTAAGAGGGTTCACACAGGATGATGCTCATATCTTTTGTACAGGTGATCAAATTTATGATGTCTGTAATGAAACAGCTCTTTTAATTGAGAGAGTTTATAAAAGATTTGGATTTGAAAAAATTAAATACAACATCTCTACCAAACCTGAAAAAAGTATTGGAACAAAGGAAAATTGGGTTAATGCAGAAAATCAATTGAAAAAAGTTCTCAGCGATAATAAAAAAGATTTTAATATATTAGAGGGCGAAGGTGCTTTCTATGGTCCTAAGATTGAATTTACTTTAGAAGACTCTCTTGGGAGAGAGTGGCAATGTGGAACTATTCAAATAGACTTTAATTTACCTGAAAGATTAGGTGCTAAATATAAAGATACCAATGATAAAAATCAGACACCTATAATGATTCACAGGGCAGTTGTAGGATCTTTAGAGAGATTTATAGCTATTATATTAGAAAATACTAATGGTTGGGTTCCCTTATTTATTACTCCTATTCAATTAGCCATACTACCCGTGTCAGAAAAATTTATTCAATATTGCAGTGAAATAAACCAACAGTTAAAAGAAGCTGGTATTAGAACTGTAGTTGATGGCTCAGACAATAAATTAGGATATAAAATTAGAAACTCAGTTTCTAAAAAAATACCCTATACATTAGTAATTGGGGAAAAAGAAATTGAGTCAAAAAAATTAGATTTGAGAAGTAGAAAAGGTGAAAATACATCTTTTGATACCATAGAAGATCTTAAAGAGTTCTTTCAAAATAATTAGGTATTTTTTTTTAATTTTTAAATTAATGTGACTTTACAAATGAGCGATCATATTAAAGCGGTGTTAATTGTTGTAATTAGTGGATTTATTTGGAGTTTTGGACCATTAGTAGTAAAAAGTATGATTAATCCTCAAATGTATCAATTGCCCTATTTGGTAATAAGAGGTACGACAGTGGCGTTAATTATTGGCTTATATTTATTAATTAATGAAGGATCCTCTTTTGCTAAAAAACTTCTTACAATAGATAAAATTACAATTATTGGTGGGCTAAGTTTAACAACTGCTTTTTTAGGATTTATTTATTCTATTAGCTACACCACAGCAGCAGTGACTTTATTTATGTTAGCTCTGATGCCCTTTTTAGCATCAATTTTGGCATTTATATTTTTATCTGAAAAAATATCTCTTCAAAACTTGATTAGTATGTTCATAGCTTTCATAGGAACATTAGTAATGATTTACGCCAGTACATTTAGTGGTTCTTTCTTCGGATTATTTATGGGATTTATTTCAAGTTTAGGTTTTTCTGCTTTTACAGTTGCTCTGAGAAGTAAAAGTGATTTTAAAAAATTCTATATAATAATTTATGCAGGGATTTTTTGTGCAATAATTTCTATTCTTTTAATGATTTTTCATGGGCAAAATTTTTATTTACCTTTCAAAAATATTGGATTGAGTATTATTCATGGATGTATTGTAGCTTCTGGCCTCATACTCTTTAGCATTGGATCAAAACAATTACTTTCTGGGGAATTAACTATGCTTTCTCTATTAGAGGTTGTTGGAGGAATTTTTTGGGCATGGTTACCTATTTTAGGAATTAATGAAGTTCCTCACACTAATACTATTATTGGTGGTATTATTATTTGTTTGGCAATAGCTATGAACTCCTATCGTTTTGATAGAAAAAGACTTCAAAATTTAACTAGATAATAAGACCTACAACTCCTAAAAATGAAAGAAAGATACCCGAACCTTGAATTTTAGAAATTTTTTCTTTTAATATAAACCTAGCCAATACGACCGTGACAAGACCAAAACCAGATGAAATGACGACAGCAATGCTAACTTTGTCAAAGGCATAGGCATAAACTAAGCAGAAATAACCTGTAGTTTCCAAAATTCCTTGAAAAAAAAGTATAGGTATAGATTTTTTGGTTAAAAATATCTTTGATTTTGTAAATAAAATAAGAGTAGCTATTCCTAAAAGACTAAAAAATCTTATGTAGATTACTGTTTCAAGTGTATTGAGTGTATTTGAGGCCTCTTGGGAAAACACTAATCCTAACGCTAGCATCACACTTGACATAAAAGATATAATAACAGAGTCTTTAATTTGCTTTTTAGTTAAGCCCAAACTTTCTTGATGACTTTCTGCACTAATTGATACAAAAACAGCACCAGATATTACAATTAAAGTAGATATCCATTGAAGTAAAGTGGGTTCACTGCCTAGGGCAAAACGTATTGTAAAAACAAAAAGAGGATTGATGGCAACTATTGGAGCTACTATTGAAACAGGTCCCATTTGTAGTCCTCTATAAAGACATAGAAGACCAAACATAATCAAAATACCTGACAGAAAACTATTGCTTAATCCGATAGCATTAGGTGCTAAACTATCTCCAAAAATAGAGAATAATAAAAGATAAAAAATAGAACCAACAACTAGCATAAAAAATAGTGAATTTTTAAATCCAACTTCTTGGGAGGAAAATCTTGCTAAGAAATCTCCAACTCCAAAGCTAAGAGCAGACAGTATTCCTAAAAAGATGACCATAAATAGAAATTATTTAAACGTGGAAACTTTCGCCACAACCACACTCACTTGTTTGATTGGGATTATTAAAAGTGAAACGTTCGCCGAATTCTTCCTTGACGTAATCCATTTCAGTACCGATGACAAACATTATCGCTTTGCTATCAATATAAAGGGGGAACTTATAATCATTAACTAGTTCACATCCTTCAATATTATTTTCGTTAGCATAATCCATTACATAACTGAGGCCCGCACAACCTTTTGTATTTAGGGCAATTTTAAGACCCATAGCACTTTGGTTCTTACTTAAAAGTTGAGAAATTTGCTCTTGTGCCTTTGATGAAAGTTTAAAGAGTGGAGTAGACATTTAATAACCTAGAACCAATCTAGCATCTTCGCTCATCATATCTTTATTCCATGGTGGTTCAAACGTAAGTTTAACAGTAACTTGACCTGAATTAGATATTTCATGCACTTTTTTTGCTACATCTAGAGGGAAGCTATCAGCAACAGGGCAATTGACGGTTGTTAGAGTCATACAAATCTTAATATTATTAAACATATCTATATCAATATCGTAAATCAGACCTAAATCGTAAATGTTTATACCTAATTCGGGATCATTAATTTGTGATAGTTGATCAATAATCATTTCTTTTTCAATTGGTTTTGAAATTTCAGATAAGATTTCACCAAAAACAAGTTCTCCATCTGAATTTGCCTTAGGCATAAAATCAGATAATTCTTTATCAACCATTATTGAAGTAATTTAACTGTTTTTTCTAAAGAGTCGACTAAGATGTCAATGTCTTTAATATCGTTATAAATACCAAAAGAAGCACGACAAGAACCCGGAATATTCATTTTTTTCATAAAAGGCTGGCAGCAATGCTGACCTCCTCTGATCATTATTCCATACTGATCAAGAAAAGTAGCAATATCGTTATAATTTTTACCTTTTATATTAAATGAAACGATTGAGCTGGCATTTATTTTTTCTTGAGTACCGTAGGTCTCAATTGAAGGAATATCTTTTAGTCTATCAATTAGTATATCTCTAAGTTTATTTTCCTCTTCAAAATAATTATAAAAATTAATTTTATTTAAATATTCAAGAGATGCATTAAGACCAATAACAGCCTCTATGGATGGGGTACCAGGTTCAAATTTGTTAGGAAGATCTGCATAAGAAAAATCTGATAAACTTACCTCACTAATCATTCCTCCACCAAGAAATGGGGGTTCCATTTCTTCAAGAATTTTTTCTTTACCATAAAGAATACCTACACCTGATGGTCCATAAAGTTTGTGAGAGGAGAAAGAGTAAAAGTCACAATTTAAATCTTGAACATCAATTTTACTATGTGCTATAGATTGGCATCCATCAAGAGCTACAAGAATATTATCTGAGATATTAGATTTAATCTTTTTTATATCTAAAATTTGACCTGTGACATTGGACATATGAGTTATAGCTAAAATTTTAGTTGACTCATTACAACAGTCTATAATTTGCTTCTCATCAATAATTCCATTCTCATTAACTGGGACTATTTTTAATTCTAAGTTTGAATTATCACACATTTTCATCCAAGGGAGGTAATTTGAATGATGTTCTAGCTCAGTAATAACAATTTGACCTCCACCGTTAAATTTTCTCATTAAAGAGTTAGAAATAATATTAATTGAGTCTGTCGCTCCTCTAGTAAATATTATTTCATTAGATGAGTTGGCTTTTATAAAATTCTTTACATTTTCTCTTGCTCTTTCAAATTGATCAGTGGCGCTGATACTTAATGAATTCATGCCTCTATGAACATTTTCATAAGAGCTTTCATAAAAGTTAGACAAAGATTCTATTACTGACTTAGGTTTTTGAGTACTAGCAGCGGAGTCTAAATATGTAATAGGATAATTTCTTATTTTCTTAGATAATATTGGGAAATCTGATTTAAAACTCATGTCAACAAATTATCTAATAAATTTAAGGAAAAGTCTTTGATATCTTTTGACTGAATATTGCTCAGTGTCTCAACAATAAATGCTTTTTGAAGTAATAAATTTGCTACCTCTTTACTAATGCCTCTTGAATTAAAATAAAATATTTGGTCTTGATCAATTTTAGAAACAGTGGATCCATGGCTACATTTTACATCATCAGCATAAATTTCTAATTCTGGTTTATTATTAGCTTTTGAATTGTTATCTAGTAAAAGAGATCTACTCATTTGATATCCATCGGTTTTTTGAGCTATTGATTCAACATAAATTTTACCTTGAAAATTAGTAATAGCACCATTTTTAAGAATAGATTTAAAGACCTCTCTACTCGATGATGAGGGTTTTGCGTGCTGAATAAAAGAATAATTATCATTAACACCAAAATTATTAAAATTTAATCCTGATAACTCAAAATTACATTTTTCACCTAAAATTGAAAAGAATTCATTCCTTATGTGTGTGTTATTAGACTGGAATGAAATAAAATTAAAATTTGAATTGTTAGCTTGTTTAACTTCAAAGTATAAAAATGACTTACGATTAGAAATATCATATTGAATAATTTCTAAATTTGTATTTTCAGCTATATCAAAGAGAATAGATTTAGGAATTTCATCATCATTATTATGGTTCAAAAGTATTAAAGTTTGATGATTATGTGATTTTTTTTGGATAGTCATATTTTTTGAAAGATTTGAAATATTCAAAAAAAGAGAATTTTCTTTGAAATCATCTAAGTTGATAGATACAGAGGATCTGTTTGCCAGAGATGAAACTCTAAAAAAACTATCGGAATTACTAAATTCCCAATTATCAATATTAGATCTAAGGTCAATTTGTGTAAAAGCATGATTGGAAATATCGGTAGCCAATTGAGAAAGATCTTTATCTAATGAGGATTTAATTAAATTATTTTTAGGCTCTATATTCTTATGTAATTGAGCATATCTATAATTTTCAATTTTTAAGTTTTTAAAAGGATTCTTTTCTATTAATATTTCTTTTGCATGGATTGATAAGTTCTCCATTGCGGTCTCATTTACAATATTTTCTTTGATCATTAGGCAGTCTTAGATATTTCTTCATATCCTTTTTCTTCTAACTCTAATGCTAAAGAGAAGTCCCCTGATTTTACAATTCTTCCATCTGCTATAATATGAACATAATCAGGTTTAATATAATTCAGAAGTCTTTGATAATGTGTAATTACAAGAAAGCTATTATCACTGTTACGTAGTTTATTTACACCTTCAGATACTATTCTTAATGCATCAATATCTAAACCTGAGTCTGTTTCATCTAAAATTGACATTAATGGTTTTAGCAGAGACATTTGTAAAATCTCTTGTTTCTTTTTCTCACCCCCTGAATAATTTACGTTAAGATCTCTTCTCAACATTTCAGGAGAAATGTCTAATTCTTGTGCCTGCGCTTTCATTAATTTAGCAAACTCTAAAGCATCTATTTCAGGCAGTCCTTGATGCTTTCTCTTTGAATTAATTGCTGTTTTTAAAAAAAAGGAAGTTTGAACTCCTGGTATTTCCATAGGATATTGAAAAGCTAAAAAAAGACCTTCATTAGCTCTCTCATCAACCTCTAGGTCTAATAAATTTTTACCATTATAATCTATACTACCCTTTTCAATCTCATAGCCATCTTTACCTGAGAGAAAATAGGAAAGTGTACTTTTTCCTGAACCGTTAGGGCCCATCAGGGCATGAACCTCTCCTTTTTTGATGGATAGATTCAAACCATTTAGAATTTTCTTTCCTTCAATAGAAACATGAAGATCTTTAATATTTAGCATTATCCGACACTTCCTTCTAAACTTATAGCAACTAATTTTTGCGCTTCTACAGCAAATTCCATTGGTAGGTGTTGAAGTACCTCTTTGCAAAACCCATTAACTATTAAACCCACTGCATCTTCACTATTTAAGCCTCTCTGCATACAATAAAATAATTGCTCTTCATTAATTTTTGACGTTGTAGCCTCATGCTCAACCATTGAGTCTGCATTACTAGATTCAATATAAGGAACTGTGTGTGCACCACATTCATTACCTATTAACAATGAGTCACATTGAGTAAAATTTCTAGAATTGGAAGCTTTAGATTGAATATTGAC
>PYIJ01290224.1_pt1 | contig 11966 bp, 10 predicted proteins | sample 3578051 | NCBI WGS metagenome assembly PYIJ01 (sample SAMN08408021, study PRJNA431606) | Marine metagenome isolate SA_KN192-05_S13_5m, whole genome shotgun... | biome: marine; feature: oceanic pelagic zone; material: water; isolation source: surface water sample, 0.2-0.8 um fraction ... | reverse complement strand
TTTTTGCGCTAGAACGATTACGTGCTCGAAATTCGCTCAAACCTTGCCGCCGCCTTAGGTGCGTGCTCACGCTTAAGCGCAGCTTTCGATTATACGCCGAGCATGTGCAACGACAGGCACTCTGCCGGATCAAATCAGTACTGTTACGAATTTCTCTTTTTGCGTTATAAATGGCTCTGGAGAGGGCGTTTTGTGGGCACGAGACGCGTTCTGCCACCCATCAACAAAAGAGACAATAAAATGATTAAAAAACTCAGCCTTTTCTGCTTGCTTGCAGGGGCAGCACTCACTTCCATCTTTGCTCAAGCAGACGACCATACATCGCCGCAAAATGCAGTGACGTCAATCGTATCGTTCTCAACCCAGAACCCCGCTCAAGTGGTGGGCGCGTTAACAAAATTTTCGCAGACCGACTGCAGGAAAAATGCGCCCGTCAGCATTCGACTGATGGCGGACATCTGGAATGGAACGGAAACGAACACGCATAGCGTGCTCATGACGTTTGCTTCGCCTAACGACATGGCAGCAACGTTCGGGGCATTCGCGCAATGTGCGCCTTGGCAGGAGCTTATGGCGTTAAGCGCCCAAAACTCGACTCCGCACAGTCAATATGTCGTTCGCCCCCTAGTGGCCGGTGGAGATGTGTCGAAGGATGGTGCCTACACCGTGTGGCAGATGCGAGTTGAAAATGAGGTGGCTTACGCCGAGGCTTTCGAAGCGTTGATGCAAGAGCAGGTAAAAAACGGTGATTTAAATGGGGCTTATGGTCTTTGGCGCGTGGTTGGCGGTGCTGACCAAGAAGTGACGCACATCTCTTTTGCTGGAGCTGCAAACTTGCCTGAGTTGTTGAGCGGAAGCCTTCAGCCAACAAAGGCGGTGCAAAAATTCTACTCTGAAGTAGGTGAACTGCGGTCCGTAACAAGACAGGTAATGAATACCGTGGTCGGTGATTTCTAGTTAGAGAGCGCTGAATCCTTTAGGGACAGCAATAGCTGCGATATAGCTCTTTTTATTGGCGTATAGGCGCGGGGCTTATTCGGCAGGCGAAAAAAGAGAGGTTTAGCGGCTATTGCGCCTCGACCAACCCAAGAGCTGCGAAAACGAGGTGTCTGGATTGGGGCTTATCGCTGGTAGACCAACTCGCCCTGTAAGTAAGTCTGTGTCACCTCAAGTGCCATTAATTCTTTCTCTGAGACCGTTAGAATGTCGGCAGGTAATACGATCATATCCGCGTACTTCCCGGGTTCCAAAGACCCCTTGATATCCTCATCAAAGTTTATGAAAGCGCTGGTTAAGGTATAGCCTCGCACTGCTTCTTCTATCGTGATCGCTTCATCAGGGCCGTACACTTTGCCGCTCATACCCTTGCGCGTCGTTGCAGCGTATAGGCCAACCATGGGGCCGATAGGCAAAATATCGCTGGATAGAGCAACGGTAATGCCGGCATCCATCGGTGAGCGCAACGGATTATTGTGCTCGAGGCGCCAGCCATCCAAATTCACCGCGTACCGGCCCTCAAGCGTGTAGGTAAAATTGGGTTGCTGGGTAATGTGGATATGTTGTTCGGCCATTTTGACCATGGTGTCTGCAGGCGGGCGCATGGAAAAGTGGTTCAAATAGTGTCGATGATCCGCGCGTGGACTGCGTTGCAGTGTCTCGGTCAGCGTATCTACGACCAATGCGATCGCCGCATCGCCAATGGCGTGTATACCCATCTGCAATCCAGCATCGTGAATTTCGTTGATCTGTCTAACGAGCTTAGACTCAGCCATGTTCAAATAGCCGCGGTAGTCGGGCTGATCTCGATAGGGCTTTAACGTATAGGCAGCGGGACCGGTGAAACCGCCGTCCACAAAAATTTTGATCGGTCCGATGGCCAACCAGTCGTCCCCATCGCCAACCTCTTGCATTAGCGTCTTGATCGCCGCCGGATTGTCCCACTCAAACTGCAGCTTTGCTCTGGGCAAGGGGAGTGCTCGCTCAGCGTAAACGGCCTGCCAGCGGCGATAGTCTTCCGGAGTTTTTTGCGCATCGGTGATACTGGTAATGCCTTTAGCGAGCAAACCGTTAAGGTTTGCGGCGAGGCTGCGTTTAAGTTCAGCCTCTGATGCCGGAGGCACCAACTGCAGAATCAGGTCGTGACGCTCACGCACAATTCCATTTAGCTCGCCTGTCGGTTCGCGTTCAATTACACCGCCCTCAGGATCAGGAGTATCTGCGTCGATATTTGCAGCCTCCAGGGCGAGACTCGAGGCCACAGCACTGTGAGCACCCGCCCGCGTCAGCACCACGGGATTGTCGGGCGCGGCGTCGTCCAGATCATAGCGTGTGGGTTTGCGCTGCTCCATCAACTCATCCTCGGACCAGCCATAACCTGTAATCCACGCGCCTGATCCCAACAGGGCAGCCTTGCCTCGCACCAGTGCCTGAATTTCAACGATGGAAGAGACTTCAGTTAGATCAATATAACGTTGGGCATCCCCCGAGATGTGCGTATGCGAGTCTACGAAGCCTGGCATCAACGTTTGGCCTGACAGGTCGACCGTCTGCTTAGCACGGTAGCGGTTCATCAATTCTTCACCGCCGCTGGCGACGACTTTGCCATCGGCGACAGCAAGCGCGGAGCGAACACTAAAAGCTTTGTCTACGATCAGTATCTGGCCATTGTGGAACAGCAGATCAACGGATTCTGCATCAACCGGTTCCGTAGCGTCAGGCCCTGCGAACGACTGACCACAACTGGCAACCAGCAGTAGCCAGATAGCGAGACGGGTACGTGGTCTGGAGCGCAGCACAGACGAAAGAAAATATTTCATGGGGCCCTCCACAGGCTAGAACGCCACCGCTTCCGTGTTACCTCGCAGGTTTTTAATCCAAGCAGCAAAGTGGATTAGCGAAGTCGAGAGCCATAGGCTGATCGGAAAATAATACCAAAGTGCCATGATTCGTTAGGCGTTCGAACGAGCCTTCGACCCGCCTGTGCAAGCAGTATCGAAGGCCTAGAATCGTCCGACAACCTAAACAGTTATTTTGACGATGCCGTAACGTGCGTTAAAAACGAATGGTCGCAAGTGTAAATAGAGGTGTACAGCGAACCAAAGGCTGCGCCGTCCTCCGATCCGTTGAACCAATCAGTGATTGCGCCGAATGCCTCGCCAGAAGGCGCAATGCCGATCCAGTTAACGGAGTTGGGGCGGATGGGGAGCTGTTGAAAGCCGACATGAGCTGTATACGCATCCTGTAGGCCTGCTTTTTCCAGCATTTGGCGAAATTCACTGACCATGTTGTTAACGTCTGTCAGAGTTTTGCCTTCGTTTAACTCGCATGTGTAGATCTCGACGACGGGGCCGGCCCATGTTGAAGAGGCGCAAAGTCCAACGAGTAGCGTCATAATGATTCTTTTCATGGGTTTTCTCGATATTTGGGAGTCCAAAAGGCTACCTCAAGGGATACCCCTCAGGTGAAAAAAGTTCTGTGAACATTTTTGCCTCCAGAACGCTTACCGTCGAGCAAACGCTCCTGACCCTCGTCTGGGGAAGAGGCTGGGCGGAGATAGACAATCTTGACGCGGCATGAGCGACGCGGGGAAGCGCGCCCATATCTTGCTGTCAATCCGCACCCCGACTTGGTGGCGAATTTGCAGTGAGGAGCACGATCTTATTTTGTTGGGATTTTTATCCGAAAAGCTCGCATTCATCCGTATATCGAACTGGATGGACTAGCTTTTAGGCTGCTCATGCGGTACCGGTAATAAAAGGTGATAAAACTGGTGGCTTTTCTAAGATAGGGGACTTTATGGATTAGCGAATTGGCCGGTATGGCAAGATGCGACGGGGGCAGGGGTCTTTCAGGATCAAGCAGCCCGGGTTTTCCTGGGCTGCTTGAACGTCGCTTCATCTAGAAGCGCTTCTTATAGGGCAGGGTTAAAACGAATAATTCAAATTAACGCTAAACGTTCTACCTGGCTCGGAATATCTTCGGACGCCGTCATCGGCAACGCCGCCAAAAAAGCCGCCAGTGCCAGGGCGGACGCTGTTTAACACTTCCCAGCGGAAGTACACGTCATTGGTGAGGTTATAAACAGCCGCGTTTACGCTGAAGTTCTCAGTGATCGCGTAGAAACCGGTCAGGTCGAAAACCGTATAGGCATCAGGCTCTGCAGCAGGTCCGCTCGCATTGTTTAACGAGGTAAAACTCAGGTCTTGAGAGTCGCTGACTCGGTCAAACCATACCGTGTGCAGCACCACGCCCCACCGATCACTGTCCGCTTGATAGCCAATACCCAGAGTAGCGGAGTCGGGAGAGGCTGTTTCAAGCTCGTCACCATCGTTGTGAGAACCGCTTAGCGAGTCTTTGTATTCGCCATCGATAGTCGCGAAGGTAAAGGTGGTGTACAGATTATCAGTCCATGCATAGACCGCATCGAGTTCGATTCCGTTTACTTCGACCGCTCCAGCATTCTGGGGTTGTCTGTATTCGTCCTCAGTAAGAATTGCAGGCGTGCATACGCTTGTACGGGTTGCGAAATTGAATCGGCAAGCCTCCGAATTAACATTGGGAGTGTAAGCTCTAACGACATCTAGATTGCGTATCAGGTTATCGTAATCGGTCCAATAAGCTGTCACCGTCAAGCTCGCCCGATCGGATTCAAGCTTGTATCCGATTTCAAAACTTTCAGCTTCCTCGGCGTCAAGATCAGAATTCGCGACGGTATCCAGATCCTGGAATTCTGCGCCGGTAACGGTATCCGTTATCGTCTCGCTTCCGTTCGTTGCAAGGTAAAGGTCTTGGAACGTTGGTGCTTTATAACCCTGACTGTAACTAGCCAGAATACTGTGTCCGGGCATGACCTCGAACGTGGCCTGTACCCCGCCGACGATAGAGGAAAAGTCCGAGTCAATGACGCTCTCGCCCGAGGAATCGGCAAAAGTGTCGTCAAGCGTTGGACTGTATTCGGTCGAGTCGAAGCGCAGACCTGCCGTGACCGTGAGCTTATCGCTCAAGGCAACGTCATCACGAATATAAACGCTGAGGGTCTCTCGTTCTGTTTCCGGTACCCATGCTGGGTCTCTGATTGGGTAGCCAGTTAGAGAGTTCGTTTGAGCTAGATCGCTCCAGCGGCGATCCCATTGTTCGTTGTAAATTTCTCGTGTTTCCCATCGTGCTCCGTAAGTCACATTGTGCTTTGTTTCGCCAGTTTGAAGGGCTTTCTCAAAGTCCACATTCAAAGTCGTGAAGTCTATCTCTGTGCTGCGATCCTCTTGTCGCAGAATGGTGGCTCCCCTTGAAGTAAACTCGAAGGATGTAGCGCCTGCGGTGAAGACTTGCTGATCGTTGAGGGCTGCAGACATGCTGTCGAAAAACATATTCTCTGCGTTTGTCCAGTCGTACGAGATCTCTATCCGGTCTCTATTGTTCTCGTCGCTGGTACTGAAGTTGTTATAACTCGAGGGATAAGTCCCTGTTGAGAATCTTGACAGCGGCCTGCCATCAGCTTCTCTATCAGTTCTGTCGTATGCAATTCCGACACGCTGACCGTCTGCGACTTCAAAGGAGAACTTGGCAAGTATCGACATAGCTTCGCGGTTGGAGGGGTCAGATGTTTCTCGGGCGGGCCCGTAAATATCTAGGCCATCTGGATGTGCTTGAATTTCTTTGCTGTCGCGCAGAGTTACTTGTAGTAACGATTCCAGTCGTCCTGTCCGATTGGCAAGGGTGACATTTAGCATCCCCTCGTCAGAGCGCGAGTCGTATCCAGTTCTTGCAAGGAAGTTGCTTGCATTGCCAGATTCGGTCAAGAAGTCGACCGCATCGTTCGTAATGTAAGCGACCGAACCTGCGAGCGCAGCGTCTCCATTAGCTACAGAAGATGGTCCTTTCGTGATCTGGATGGCCTTAACATGTTCGATTTCCACTTGTCCGCGGTTGGAGTCGTACATTCCGTAGGCAGAGAAAGCAGGAGGAGCCAAAGTCTCGCCCATGGATACGCCATCGACGGTCACGGCGACAGAGTCGCCTTCAAGGCCGCGAATATTGAAGCCGTTGTCGCCAAAGCGGTTACCAGAGTCATTGACTTGGACGCCTGGGATATATCGGGTGACGTCCTCAATGGTGCTAATCGACGTATCCTGTATTTCTGCTGCGCTGAGCGTTGTGATTTTATGAGAAACGCTGGATTCGTTGGCGGTCTCAATTACCGTGGTTTCAAGGCGTTCGGCGGCATAGCTGGGCGCTGTCGCAACAACCAAGAACGTGCTGAGTGACTTTGCTATGAATTTCATTTTCTAACCCTCATTTTTTGAGAGTGCGAAAGTTAATGATAATCATTCGTATTCACAAGTAATTTTTTTTGGGGGGGGAGGGGAGGACAATCGGCGCATGGAGGGGTGATCCTCGTCCTGCGTGAAGGGTTTCCCCTTCAGCTTCGAAAGTAACGCGTTCGGGAGCAGCAGGTTTCCGGGTTAATACGCAGCTCGCAACTCGCTGCCAGCCCATGTCAAATGAATGCGCCCAATTTCTCCGTCGGGGTCGAGAAGTCTCTCCGTCGGATCATTGACGTCGATCTTCAACTTCACGTAGTCAGCGTCTCCGTGCTCGCGCGCGGCCTCAATATGCAGGATGAATTCCGTTTGTGTGACTTTTTGTCCAAAATCGTCACGCCCGTCCCAAACGACCCTGTAATGACCAGGCCGTCTTGTGGGTCGCGCGAGTCCGTCCAAAATTGAAGTGTCGCGACGACCGACCTCGCGCCACCAGTTTGTGTTTTCTTTGGCCCATCGCTCGCTTTCTCCGAGTAAAAGTAGGTTTCGAACTAATTTTCTATCTTTGTTGGTAATCCATATCGCAACATAAGGACGTCGGTATCGTCCGATAGAAAAAGTTGGAATTTCATACTCCAGTGCAAAAAAAGTGGTGTTATGTGGCTGTTGAGAATCTTGCTTCCAACCGGGTGTCGCAATGCGCTGTCCCGATGAAATTATTACCAACGCCTCGGTCTCTGGCAGTTTATTCACCCAGTCGGCGCCAGCGGTCGGTGACATCGAAGCCAATGCAGTCGCAACGGCGTCCGCATCGACCGCCTCTGCGGATACGACAAATGCCATTGGAGCCTGATACAGTGGCCACCCGTCGCGTGGTTGCAGAATATGACTAAAACTCCTGCGTCCGATTCGATAACCTCTGTCTCGGTGGCCACTCGCGGCTACGGCCCCGTCCCGAATTGTAATGCTGGTATTTCGTGATATGTCGTTGCCTAGAGGGTCTGTCGATATTTGAACTTGCCAACCTTGTGAACCTGGCTCCGCCCAATATCGACCATCGCCGCCAATGTCGACCTTGAGTGCTTCCGCCCCCTTGGCGAACGACTGCAGCACTTCAAATGCTCGATCGATAATGTAGCCTTTTGCAAGCCCACTTACGTGCAATTGGATGGGTTGTTCGAGGCTGATTAGTTGCTCTTCGACGTCAAGGTCGATGTTTGCGCGATTAGCGGCTCTTGCGGCTTGTCTAATCTGAACTCGATCGGGGACCTGGTTTTCGATGGAGGCTTTTTGCCACTGCTCAACGACGCTACCAAGCCTGCAGCTGAAGTGACCTGAAGATCTCGCCCTCCAGTCTTCGCAAAGCTCTATGACGGTGATCAACTCAAGCGATGCGTTTTTGGCGGATCTCGCCAGATTCAGGGCTGATACTTCGCTGTCACTGCGATAATGGGAGAGAATGGCATCGAGTCTATCGACTTCCGACAGCGCCTCTTTCATCGCGCGCTCGGCTACCGCTTCGCTTACACCGGCAACCGCCAGTGTCATTGAGGTGCCCAGCACTCCGTTGTACGTTTTTGACGTCAGCTCGGTTTTTTTTTCGACATCGCAATGGCCGGCGGGAAAAATGGCGGCACCGGCAAGCGCTGATAGAACCAACGCAATCAGATGACGCCGCTTGGATACGCGGTTAATTGGTTGCTGCGTTGACGACTGTGTTGGTTGAGCCCCCATCTTTTTCCTGTTCTGCGCGCTGCTCTCTAGGCTTTGGCAAAGCGTCGTCTCGACTGACGTAACCGTCATCACCGGTGTCCCAGCGCTTGAACATTCCATGCCCCGATTTTTGATACTCTGCAAACGTCATAGCACCGTCGGCATCGTCATCCAAAGCTTTAAAACGTCGTCTTGCCTGCTTCACTGAACCGGCTCGGGTCTCGGAGATCCTAGCATCGAGTCGATCTTCGAATTCGATCACGTACTCCTCTTCGTCAACAGAACCGTTCTGATCAACATCAGAACGAGCGAAATCCTCCTTGCGAGCTAAATTGAACTCTCTCCAAGACAGCACTTCATCACCGTCTGAGTCGTATTTGGTCAACATGCCTTTTAGGGTGTGCGTTGAGGGCATTCGTAACATGCGATTAGCTCGCCGAATAAGGCGCGCTTGTTCCGCTTCTTGCTGATCCTCGGTCAGAGTTTTGCGCGGGTTGTACATAATATTTTCCCGCTTCGTGTCCGCGCCGTTAATCTCGTCATTTTTGTCTGAGTCGTGAGCCGAAAACATTCGTCGTCCTGAGGCGTCATATTCGGACCACGTGACTCCTGCATCATCATTCTCATCTAGCGCGGCAAAGCGACGAAAAGTCTGTGTCACGGCGAGTTTCCGGTCACGTGCAAGGCCCAAGTCTAGACGGTCTTCCCATTCATATACGTATTCCTCAGAAGATACCTTCCCGCTCTCGTCCTCATCGGTAAGGTCAAATCGCCCTCTTCGCGCCTGCTCAAACTCGACTGAGGAGACTCTGTCATCGTCATCGGCATCATATCGATCAATGAATTGAGCTTGGCGCATCTTCATGTACTGCGCTGTTTCGTGATGGTGCGCGAATGCAAGGCTTGCGCAAGATGTCGTCAATACAGCGACGGACAAAAGTAATCTCTGCATGGGGTGTTTGATTTGTTGGTTGAATGAACAAAGTATCGACTATGGATTTAATAGACGCAAATCATTATCATTCGCATTTAACGCGTTGAGCTGAAAATGTCGGTGGTGAATCTGAAGATAGACGACAGGTTGGCTAAAAACGTTAGCGCGCGAGCAAAGGTTTTGCTTGTGTTTTTCACCGCGTGCGTGCCTTTGCTCAGCGCCGGTGCAGACTTAGACGACATCGACGCCCTGACCGAGCGATGGGTCGCTATCGAACAACAGCGAACGGCCATTCGGTCTAATTGGTTAGAGCGAGAGCGCATTGGCAGCACCCAAATAAAACTTTTGCGGGCGGAGCGACAGTCCCTTCGCACCTTCCTTGATAATGCAGCTCAGTCTGATACTGAAATCGACCAGCGGCGGATCGCTTTATTCTCGGAGCAACAGCAGCTGGAAGCTAGGGACGCTGCCTTGCAGCTCGATATGCGGATAATCGTCGATGAGTTAGTTGGCATCCAAAAACAGATACCCCCACCTTTACAGTCTAAGTGGGAAGGTCATCTGGCAAAGCTTGGTCAGGAAAGCCTGTCACTCAGCGAAAAGCTCTCCACAGTCTTAGTGCTGCTCGATGAGACTGCGGATTTTAGTAAACGTATTGCTCTGCATAAAAGCCGCATGACGTTCGGCGACCGAACAATATTGGTCAACGAACTCTATCTTGGTCTCTCTCATGGTTGGTATATCAGCGATGATGCAAGCGCGTCGGGCAGCGGGCGGGCGCACGAGACCGGGTGGCGCTGGCAGGAAGCCTCCACTGAGCCAGGATTCGATAATTCGCAACTTTACGAAACGATCAAACTCGTCGAGTCCGGTAGTGCGCGTGGTTTGGTATCTCTGCCCGTGTCTTTAGGTAATCGATAAAAAATGAAAGATGGTTTTCCATTCTCTCTGTTTGTGAGAAAGATAGTTCAGGCATTCATTATTGGATGCTGCGTCGTGAAATCTGTGGTTGCTGCGGACCTCAATGACGTGAAGAGCTCACTGCTAAAAGATATCCGAGCATCACAGCAAAAGCTGAACGAGGAGTCCCGAAAGATAGCGCGTCAGAGCGAGGCGCTCGCACTTGAACTCAATCGAGAAACCGAAGGTTTAACCGAGCTGCGAAGTCGCGCAGCAGCCGTTCGAAGGCAAAGTGACGAGCAGTTGTTGAGCTTAGCTTCACTGGAAGAGCGCATCAAAGCCTGGCGATCGCAGGATTCCTACCGACAGAATCTGTTGTGGGATTTCGCGAGCCGCCAAGAAGGCCCCATTGAGTCTCTAGACAGTACGGAACTAGGGCCCCTTAAGTCCGCTCTAGTGAGGGTACGCGCTGAGTTGACTCCAACTTTCGCGCCCGTCGATGTGATAACAGAATCTGGCGAGGTCATTCAAGCAGAGCATCTAAAACTTGGCCCCGTGTACTGGTTTTTGACACAAGATTCGTCTGGTCTGTTGCATCGTGATGGTGGAACAACGTTAAAAATCGGTCATCGGTTTAGCGGGCCGTCCGAAGAGGCGGTTAACCGCGTCAAAGGGTTCGAAAGAGCGTTGCTGGCTTTTGACCCGACTATTGATCGGTTGCTCAAAACTCGGGTTGCCCCCCCCAGTTTTCTCGAGCAGTTAGCTGTGGGTGGCACCTGGATATTGCCTATTTTGGGCTTTGGTATGCTGGCCACGTTGATCGCCATAGCGAAATTCGCGCAATTTTTGCGTTTACCCCGAATCGTACCGATAGGCTCAAGATCGGATGCAAAAAATTTGGGGCTAAAGCTACCGAAAGGCCCGCAGCAAGAAATTATCGAAATAGCCCACCTAAATACAGATGCGGATAAGCGTGACGACTTGTTGTTCGCACTTTTGGTTGCCGAACGCTCCAGGCTTGAGCGATTCCTCGGAGCCATAGCCGTGACCGCTACGGTGTCACCCTTGCTTGGTTTGCTCGGCACTGTCTCTGGAATGATTAGTACCTTTAATATGATGACTCTGTTCGGTGCTGGTGATCCCTCGATCGTATCCGGAGGCATATCGGAAGCCTTAGTAACAACCGAATTGGGACTAATCGTCGCAATTCCCGCGCTGATAATGCACGCGCTCTTATCGCGAAAAGCCGGCAGTTATGTTGAAAGCCTTGAAGCGTGTGCAATTGCAATAACTCGATCGCCAGGAAACGCCTCGTGAGGCTAGAAGACGCCTTCCTGAATCCGGTTATCTGGGGCATCTTGGTTGTGGCTCTGTCCGTTTACGCCTGGTTGATTCACCTCATGTTGCATATGCCTCGTGACGAGGACTGGCGCAAAAACGCCGCCGCTGACTTGTCGTCCTTGAGGATTCTTGTTGGAGTCTTGCCATTATTAGGTTTGTTGGGAACGATTATTGGGTTGCTCGAGGTATTTCACCAAATGACGGTTGATCGCGGGTTAGATCCCGCAACGCTAATCAGCGGAGGCATCGGGGATGCCATGTTCACCACCCAAGTGGGGTTGTTGATGGTAATACCAGGGTGGCTGGCGCTGAGTTATTTGCAGGCTAAGATAAATGAGTCGGAAAGCTCATGAATCGGAGAAGTCTGCAGCAGCGCTTGGCTAGCCGCGATGAAACGCGAATAGACCTCTCGCCCTTGATTGACATCGTTTTTATTCTGCTGATCTTCTTCATTGTTTCTACCGTTTTCATAAAAGAATCGGGGGTCGAGATAGATAAACCTCGCGCTGTCTCTGCCGAGCGACTAAACAAGCACGTGGTGATTCTCGCGATAACACGATCTGGAGATGTGGTTCACGGAGGGACGACGATTGGCGTCAGCGGCGTGCGGGCGACTCTGACGCCGCTTTTACGCGATCAAGCTCAACCCGTCGTGGTTCAGGCAGATGCTTCGGTGCCGACGGAATTACTTGTAAAGGTAGTTGACCAAGCCAAACTTGCGGGCGCCGGTACCGTGCATATCGCTGCGACGGCGGAAAACTAAGGTGATCGGACGCGACGCCTTTGGTGCGGAAATAACATCGGGGCAGCCGCAACGA
>PYIJ01316519.1_pt1 | contig 11978 bp, 9 predicted proteins | sample 3578051 | NCBI WGS metagenome assembly PYIJ01 (sample SAMN08408021, study PRJNA431606) | Marine metagenome isolate SA_KN192-05_S13_5m, whole genome shotgun... | biome: marine; feature: oceanic pelagic zone; material: water; isolation source: surface water sample, 0.2-0.8 um fraction ... | reverse complement strand
GTTCGTGACAGAGTTTGGCTGGCTAATAGAGCTGCAGTTGCTGCAATGAAAAATGGTTTGCAGCCACCTTTATCAGGATCAAAAAAATTTAATCCTCATTGGTTTCAAATTGATCCACAATTAGTAAATGAGATATGGGCAGTCACTTCTCCTGGAATGATTAGATATGCAAGTGAGAAATCAAAGTGGGCAGCAAAAATAACAAATGAAGATTGGGGAGTTGAACCAACAATTTTTTATGCAGCTATGTATTCAGCAGCCTTTTTTGAGAGTGATATAAATAATTTAATATCAATAGGGCTTGAATCTGTACCAAAAAATGGCGTTTTCTATAACACTGTAATTGATGTAAAAAATATATATAAAAAATATCCTGATTTTAATGATTGGAAAAAGGCTAGGGAAGAATTATACCAAAAATATTATGTTAATGAACCAATTGAAACAAAGACAATGTGGAATGCTAATTTAAATGGAGCCTGTGGAATATTGGCTTTACTTTATGGTAATGGAGATTTTTTAAAAACACTTGATATAGCAGCTGGATTAGGTTTTGATGCTGATAATCAAACAGCAACAATGTCTGGTTTATTAGCAATAGCAAATGGTTTTGAATCTCTACCTAAAAATCTTATGTATCCGTTTAAAGAAAATAAATGGAAAAAACCATTTAATAATTTTTATAAAAATATAACAAGGTATGATTTACCTGATATTGAAATCTCTGAAATTATAAACAAAACAATCAAACAAGCTGAAAAGATAATTGTTTTAAATGGTGGAGAGATATATGAAAAATCAAATGATATCTACTATAAAATTAATACTGAAGCAGATTTTTCTCCTAAATTGGAAATTGCTATTGAACCGTTTATTTATTTTGAAATTGGAAAAGAATTGAATTATTCAATTTCAGCAACTTATCCAAATAACTTAATTAAATGGACAGTAGATTTATCTGCACTTCCTGATGGAATAACATTTGAAAATGGTACTTTCTCAGGAGTTCCTACCATTCCAGGTGTTTATAAAGTAATAATTCAGTCTAAATTTAATGATCAAGAGAATTTAAATTTTATAACGTTTAATATTTTAAATAAAAATATTGCTAGAGATTCTGACACAAAAATAATTTCAAGTTCAAAGTATACTGATACTTTGGTAATGGATAAAATGTGGATAACGGTAGCAAAAAATATTTTTAGCAAGGATATATCTGTAATAAATGATGGAAAGATTTATGGAAATAATTCAGTTTTTTATAGTATCAATTCAAAAAAAAATATACAAGAAAACTTTTATGGATATACATGGAATGATACTAAAACAATTTCTAAAATTATTTTTTCAACAGGAACAATGGAGGAAAATGGGGGGTGGTTTCAAAACTTAAATATTGAGTATTTAAATGAGAAGGGAAGATGGAGAAGAATTTTGAAACCAGTTGAAATAACTCCTAAATTTGATAAATCTAACAATTTTGTTAACAAAGCACATTACATGAATTATTTAATTCAATTTGATGAAATTAAAACAAAGGGTATAAGAATTAATGGTGATGCTGGAGGAGGAGATCACTGGCATGAGGATAGTAAAGATTATTTTTTTACCAGTATAGCTGAGTTAGCTATATATTGATCACATTAAAAAAAATATTATATTGTCTCATTCAATAAAATATAAACTATTTTAAAATGAATATTTTTAAATATTTGGCTTTTGTTTTTTTAGCTTTAGGATGCTCATCTGAGCAAGTGGGTAAAAAACCAAACATTATAATTATAATGTCTGATGATATGGGTTTTTCAGATTTGTCTTGCTATGGAGGTGAGATACCAACTCCTCATATTGACAACCTGGCAATGAATGGTCTTAGATTTACCCAATTTTATAATACCGCGAGATGTTGCCCAACAAGAGCATCATTATTAACGGGATTACACCCTCATCAAGCAGGCATAGGGCATATGGTTGAAGACAGGGGAACACCAGCATTTAAAGGAGACTTAAGTAAAAATGCGGTTACTATAGCTGAAGTTCTAAAAGCTAATGGCTATTCAACCTACTTATCAGGAAAGTGGCATATAACTCCTTACGACGACTCCCCTGAGGGTATTAAAAACCCTGATAAGTCCAATTGGCCAAGGCAAAGAGGTTTTGATAAATTTTTTGGAATGATATCTGGTGCAGGTAGTTTTTTTGATCCAAGATCCTTAGCAATTGATAATGAATATATTCCCCCAGATGAAAATTTTTATTTTACTGATAAAGTAACTGATTATGCAATTGAATTTATTGATCAAAACAAGAAAACAGATCCTTTCTTTATGTATGTTGCTTATACAGCACCACACTGGCCTTTACATGCTTTACCTGAGGACATAATTAGATATAAAGGAAAATATAATACTGGCTGGGATAAAATTAGACAAGAAAGAATTGACAGAATGAAAGTAATGGGAATCATAAAAAAACAGTGGGAACTTTCACCAAGAGACATAAATGTTAAAAGCTGGCAAGACGATATTCAAGATAGAGATTGGGAAATTAGAAACATGGAAGTTTATGCAGCTATGATAGACAGAATGGATAAAGGTATAGGTAAAATTATCAGAAAATTAGAAGAAAATCAAGAGTTAGATAATACTCTTATTTTCTATTTACAAGATAACGGAGCTTGTGCTGAAGATTTAGGTTGGATAAATAATAGATTAGAATTTAAAGAAAATCAACCTCCTATGGACCCCAAAGAACTTCAAACAAAAATGATCCCGGATATAACAAGAGACGGTGTTCCAGTAAAGATGATGAGAGAGGCTTTAGCTGGTCCTCCTGAGAGTTACTCTGCATATGGACCTTCATGGGCAAATGTCAGTAATACTCCTTTCAGAGAATATAAACATTATGTTCATGAAGGTGGAATTTCGTCACCTTTAGTTGTTCATTGGCCTAATAACATTTTAGCCAGTGGGGATTTAAGAGAGCAACCTTCTCATTTAATTGACATTATGGCAACCTGTATAGAAGTTTCTGGGTCGAAATATCCTAGCGAATACAATGGAAATGTAATTACTCCAATTGAGGGATTGAGTTTAGTTCCAGCATTTAAAAACGAAAATTTAAATAGAGAAGCGCTATATTGGGAACATGAAGGAAATAGAGCTGTAAGGATGGGAAAATGGAAATTAGTATCAAAAGCTTCAATTAACAATCCACAAAGGTGGGACAAAATTGAAAATTTAGATCAAAATCAGTGGGAGTTATTTGATATGGAACTTGACAGAACTGAGTTAAATGATTTATCTCAAAAATATCCAGACAAAGTTAGTGCAATGTCTGTAATGTGGACTAATTGGGCAAAAAAAACAGGAGCAATACCTAGACCAAATAAATGATGATGCGATTTTTATTTTTTCTTTTATTAATTAACATAAGTTTTTCTCAAAAAAAACCGAATATAGTTTTAATAATGGCTGATGACCTTGGTTATGAATCGATTTCTGTAAATGGAGGAAAATCTTATTTAACACCAAACATCGACATGTTAGCTAAAAAAGGGGTTAGATTTATTAATTGTCACTCTGAACCAATATGTACTCCGTCAAGAGTTAGGATTATGACTGGTAAAACTGGAAAAAAAAATTATTTAGATTTTGCTAAACTCGATAAGAATGAAACGGTTTTCAGCCAACTTTTAAAAGAAAAGGGATATAAAACTTTAATTGCTGGTAAGTGGCAGTTAGGTAAGGAAGCTAATCTACCAAATCATTTTGGCTTTGATGAGCATATACTATGGCAACACAAATTACCTAGAACAGATTCTGTAGGTCATGATACTCGCTATCCCAATCCCATTTTAGATGTAAACGGACTTACTGTAAATTATGATAATGGATCTTTTGGCCCAGACGTCATTGTAGACTATATAAATGAATTTGTAAAAAGAAATAAAAAAACACCATTTTTGGTTTACTATCCCATGTTATTAACACATTGCCCATTTATACCAACCCCAGATTCAGGTGATTTTGATCCTGAAAGTAAAGGGAGTCTTGAATACAAGGGTAATCCAATTTATTTTGGAGATATGGTGAATTATATGGACAAATTAGTTGGTAGGATTTATAACAATTTAAAGGATTTAAAATTGTTAGAAGAGACTGTAATTATTTTTACATCAGACAATGGTACTGATGCTCCAATTGTATCTAAATATCTTGATGGAGAAATGGAATGGGGAAAGGGTAAAACAACTGATAATGGAACCCATGCTCCATTAGTAGTTTCATGGAAAGGTCATACAAAACAGGGAGTTATCGATTCAAGTTTAATTGATTTTAGTGATTTTTTGCCTACATTATGTGATATTTCAGGTATTAAGGTTTCAAAATCTTTAAATGTTGATGGGATAAGTTTTTTACCTCAAATACTTGGAAAAGAAAACAATAAAAAAAAGTTTATACATACATGGTATTACCCAAGGCCATATCAACAAAATATATCAGGAGACAATTGGGGTAGAAAAGAATTTGAGTGGACAAGAAATAAGATTTTTAAACTTTATTCAGATGGTAGATTTTACAATGTCAAGGATGATTTTTATGAAAAAAATCCAATTAATATAGAAAAAATGAATAAAATTCAGTCAGTCAATTACAAGCTACTTAAAAAAGGTCTGGAATCATATGAAAAAATTACTTGGAAAAGAAAAATTTAGAAATTTTTATAGATGTTAAGGCTATATTTTATTGGAATTATAATTTTAGTTTCTGCTATTATTTTAAATATTATAGCTCAATTTCTGGGATTAAAGACATGGTATGATTTTTTAAACGGAATTTCTGAAAAAATGCCAATTAAATCACTTATTAATTTTTGGGATTTTTTCTGGCTATTTTTTTTATACCCTTTTTTATTAGGAATAAGTTTTTATTTGGGTGATATAATTTTCAAAAAACTATTTAATTAAGTTCAAGTTTTTGTCTAAAATATTGAATGAGTTTTTTGAATTGGTGTCTAATGGAAGTATATTTTTATTTTTAAATACTTTTGATGGGGTAACACAACACATCTCTAAAGCCTCATTAAAAGAAAGACCAACTTTGTTTATTAAATTCTTAAAACTCTCGTGCATAGTTACTGATGATCCTGAAAGTATACCATTATTTTCGTAAAATTTTCCATTAAATTTATGGCTATATTGTTCATCATTTGATTCAGTTACACCATCAGTAATGCAAAAAAGTGAATTTCTTTTTAATTTGTGAGCAAGTCTTATCATGCTAAAATCAACATGAAAACCGTCACATATAATGCTCGAAAAAATTTTGTCATTTTCTAGAATTGCTAAAGTTAAGTTTTTGTCTCTATGATGAATTGAAGGCATTGCATTAAAAAGGTGAGTGGCTGCATTGACCCCTTTATCTATATACTCGAGTGTATTTTTATAACTTAACTCAGAATGACCTATTGATATAACGATATCATTATCTAATATAAGTTTAATAATTTTTTCTTCAACAACTTCAGGGGCAAGCGTGATCATACTAATTGAGCCTTCAGCTCTTTCAATTATTTCTTTAACATCTTTTTCAATTGGTGGATTTATATATTTTAAAGAGTGAGCTCCTTTTTTATTTGGGTTAATCCAAGGACCTTCAATATGAAGACCTAAACATCCTTTTCCACCATTTGAGATATAATTTTTAACTGCATCAATACTTTTAAGGATTATACCTTTTGATTCTGATGCAATTGTAGGTTGGAAAAAAAAAGTACCACTTTCAATATTGTGATTATAAATCTTTTTTATTGTTTCCTCTTTTGGCTCAACCATTAAAAGTGAATTTTTAGCGCCATAAATTTGTAGATCTATAAAGCTGGGAATCATATATTCAAAAGATTTATGAGTATCAAATGACTCTTTATTCCAATCATCAATTTTGTTGTCAATTGTATTTACGCAAACATTTTCAATAATTCTTGAACCCGTATAAAATTTCTTAACATGATATTCTGATTCCATATAATTGTCTATTAATTTTAAAAATGAATTTAATATTTTAAATTTAAATGTTTAAAATAAAAAAACAATACAAATGAAAAGCCTCTCAAAGTGTTTATTTTTTTCAATATTAACCTTGATATTTTTTTCATGTAATGAAATATCTCAAAAACCTCCAAATATTATAATTTTTTTAACTGATGATCAGGGTTGGGGAGATTTAAGTATAAATGGGAATAAAGATTTAAACACACCAAATATTGATAAGATCTCTAGAGAGGGTACTCGTTTTGATCGTTTTTTTGTTAGTCCAGTATGTTCTCCAACAAGAGCCGAAATATTAACGGCCAGACATCATGTAAGAACTGGTGTCTATGATGTTTCAAAAGGCGGAGAGAGGATTGATGTTGATGAAGAAACTATTGCAGATGTTTTTAAAAAAGCAGGATATGATACAGCTGCATATGGAAAATGGCATAATGGTATGCAAGCCCCTTATCACCCAAATACAAGAGGTTTTAATGATTTTTATGGATTCTGCTCTGGTCACTGGGGAAATTATTTTAACCCAATCTTAGAGAGAAATGGTGAAATTAGAAGGGGAAAAGGTTATATAATTGATGATTTTACTAACTATGGAATTGAATTTATTAAAAAGAATAAGAACAATCCTTTTTTATTGTATTTGCCTTATAATACTCCTCATAGCCCAATGCAGGTTCCGGACGAAAATTGGATTAAATTTAAAGATAAAGACATAATACAAAAGGGGACAAAAACAAAGATTGATATGGATAAAGCTTTTGGAACTAATGCATCTAAGGGACCAGATCATACTAGAGCTGCACTGGCAATGTGTGAGAATATTGATATGAATGTAGGAAGAATAGTTAATACATTAGAAAATTTAAATATTGATAATAATACAATAATTATTTATCTATCTGATAATGGACCTAATGGCCATAGGTGGAATGGTCAGATGAAAGGAATCAAAGGATCAACTGATGAGGGAGGTGTAAGATCACCTATGACTATTTATTGGAAAGGAACAATCCCAGAGGGGAAAATAATAAAGCAAATTGCCTCAGGCATTGATATTTTACCAACATTAAAAGATTTTGCGGGAATTAATTCAAAACCAAAAAATAAGTTGGATGGAGTGAGTTTAAAACCCATAATAATGGGTGATAAAATAACTTGGCCCGAAAGAATATTTCATCACTATTGGAGAGGAAAGTTAAGTTTAAGATCTCAAAATTACCGTCTTGATAATGAGAATAAGCTTTTTAATATGGTAAAAGATCCAAATCAATTAGAGGATGTTTCTAATATTGAAACAGATGTTTTTAAAAGAATGTTAGATGAGAAAAAAAGATGGAAAAAAGAGGTTTTAAGTGAGTTAAATGATTCAGTCAAAAGACCATTTATTATAGGAGATTTGTCAATGAAATATACTCAAATACCTGCAAGAGATGCAACCCCTAATGGAAAAATCATTAGATCTAATCGGTATCCGAATTGTAGTTTTTTAACTAATTGGGTTGATTTAAATGATACAATTACTTGGGAGGTTGAAGTACCTGATCAAGGAAATTTTGAAGTTGAAGTTTATTATACTTGTGCTGAAGATTCAAAAGGTTCAGTTATTGAATTGAGTTTTTTAAATGAAAAAATATCTAAAGAAATAAGTTTATTTCATGACCCTGAAGAATACGGCTCCGGTGATGATAGATCAGAAAGAATTGAATCGTACGTTAAAGATTTTATTCCGTTAAAATTAGGAGTTTTAAATTTAAAAAAAGGTAAAGGAACCCTTACATTAAAGGGTTTAAAAAAGAACGGAAAAGAACTTATAGATTTCAGATTAATCATGCTTAAAAGAATATAATAAATGGATTCTATTTCAATTATTGATTTATTAGTCTTTTTCATTTATGTAATGGGTATAACTTTTTTTGGCATATCTTTTTTTAAAAAAAACAGAAGTTCAAAAATGTTTATTACAGCAGGTAGCAAAATACCTAGCTGGGTTGTTTCATTTTCTATTTTTGCAACCTTTGTCAGTAGTATAAGCTACTTAGCCTTACCAGGAAATGCATATGGTTCAAATTGGAATGCATTTGTTTTTAGTTTATCCCTTCCAATTGCATCTGTGATAGCAGTTAAATATTTTGTTCCTCTATACAGAAAAATCAATAGCCCATCAGCTTATAAGTTTATTGAAGACAGATTTGGAACATGGTCTAGAATTTATGTATCCTCTTGTTATCTTCTAACTCAGGTTATGAGAATTGGTACAATACTTTATCTGCTTGGATTAACATTAAATACTTTTTTAGGTTTTGATTTGGTCTCAGTAATTATTTTAACAGGAATAATCGTTGCTATATATTCTATTTTTGGTGGAATACAAGCTGTGGTTTGGACTGATGCAATTCAAGGAATTCTTTTGATACTTGGTGCAATTATTTGTATTGCATTTATCTTATATAATTCTGGGAGTGGACCAGAAAAGATATTTGAGACTGTTATTTTAAATGAAAAATTTAGTTTAGGAAGTTTTGGTTTAGAATTAAATTCCACTACATTTTGGGTTGTTCTTATTTATGGTTTATTTATCAATCTTCAAAATTTTGGTATTGATCAAAATTACATACAAAGATACCTACTAACAGAATCAGATAGTAAAGCCAAGTCCTCTGCTTTAATAGGTGGTTTAATGTATGTCCCTGTTTCAGCTCTTTTTTTATTTATTGGAACAATTTTGTGGGGATATTACAACAGTGGTGAATTTCTTCCTGAGGCCATATCAGAATCACCCGATAAAGTTTTCCCATATTTTATTGTTAATGTCTTACCTCAAGGAATAAGTGGACTTTTAATTGCATCAATTTTTTCAGCCGGAATGTCAACATTATCAACTAGTTATAACAGCTCAGCAACTGTAATATTAATCGATTATTACAATAGATTTTTTTCAAACAAACAAGATGATAAAGTTCAAATGAGAATATTATATATAGCTTCTTTGGTGGTGTGTTTCTTAGGTATAATTGTTGCTCTTGCAATGATAAATGTTAAAAGTGCTTTGGACTCTTGGTGGGAGTTAGCTTCAATTTTTAGCGGAGGAATGTTAGGTTTATTTTTAATGGCACTTGCTCCAAAAATAAAACATAAAATAATCCCTATTATATCAATTATATTTGGAATAATATCGATACTAATTTTAAGCATACCTAATTTATTTCAGTCTCTGTTTGGTATTTCTAATCCATTTCATTCTTATTTAACAATTGTAGTTGGTACATCTGTGATTTTTTTAACTGGTTTCTTCTCATCAATATTTTTTGATAATCAATCAAAACAAAATAAATAGTATTTGCTATATTGTGTAAAAAACAATGAAAAAATTATTTATAGTATTACTGATGATTAGTACTAATTCTCTTTACTCTCAAGAGATAATACCTGTCAAAACCAAAAAATGGGATCTTAAGACATATCCAGAATATGTTAAAGAAAATTCGAAGGAAGAAGGAGTCTGGATTTATAACATATCTGAACCTAAAATGTTAATTTACAAGGCTAAAGGCGAAAATACCACCGATAAGACCATGATAGTTTGTCCAGGAGGAGGTCTTGTATTTAGTGCTTTTGAAAAAGAAGGTACTCGAGTAGCTGAAAAACTTAGTGAAAACGGTATAACAGCAGTGGTGTTAAAATACAGATTAACTCCGCATTCCGATGTATCCATTCCTGGTAAAGAAAAGATTATTTTAAAATATGCGTCTGACGATGCTTTGTATGCAATTGCACATTTAAGAAAAAATTCAAAAAAATATGGTATTAATCCTGATAAGATTGGCCTTATGGGATTTTCAGCAGGAGGAGCTGTAACAATGGAGACAGCATATAGAGCTGAAAAGAAAAACTTACCAAATTTTATTGCCCCTATTTACCCTTGGATGATTGTTGTCGAGGATCAAGAGGTTCCTGATTATAAACCACCCGCTTTTATTGTTTGTGCTAATGATGATAATCTAAAGTTGGCACCCGCGTCAGTTAAAATATACAGTGATTGGATTAAGGCAGGTGCTGAGGCTGATTTACATATGTTTCAAAAAGGAGGTCACGGTTTTGGTATGGCAAAAAAAAATTCACCTATTGACTCATGGTCAGATCTATTAGTAGATTGGATTTTGTCTCTCTAATGGAAAAAATTGCAAATCATAAAGATATTCCAGGGAATCCTTCCACTGCAAAATCAAGTAAACTTACTTTAAATAAAAGATCGAATGGTGAACCACTTAATTTCTTATCATTAGACCAATGGGATTTTTGGCTTGAAAATGGTTATGTAATAATCAAAAGTGCTGTATCTAAAAATCAAGCTAAAAAAACAGCTTCTTTTCTTTGGGAATTTGAGGAAAAAGATCCTAAAAATAAAGATACTTGGTATACTTCACCTAGAGCAGAGATGAAAATGAAAGAACTTGCAGGAACGGGTATGGTTGAGGTTTATAATCATCAGTTTCTTTGGGAGAATAGACAAAGTGAAAAAATATATAAAGCGTTTATTGATATCTGGGGTACAAAAGATTTATGGGTTACTATTGATAGAGCAAATCTAAATTTTCCATTACATCAAGATCATGATTATAAAGGTTTTATCCATTGGGATTATGACCCATCAACAAATCCTCAAAATGTACAAGGGGTATTGGCATTATCAGACCAGATGGATCAAAATATGGGGGGATTTCAATGCATACCTTGGCTGTATAAAAATTTTGATAAATGGATTATCAGTCAAAAAAAAGGATACAATCCTTTTATACCTGATATTAGAGGTTTAGAAGATAAAATTGTAAAAGTAGGACTTGAATTAGGAGACATGTTAATTTTCAATAGTCTTTTACCTCATGGTATTAGACCAAATTTAACTGCTGATAAAGTTAGGATTGCACAATACATATCTATGATGCCTGCGCAAAACGAAAATAACGAACTAAGAGACTGGAGAATTAAATCGTGGAAGGACAGAATTGCACCTGAAGGTTATGCATTTCCAGGTGATCCAAGAAATTGGGAAAAAATAAAATATAAAAAAGCAAAACTAAGCTCATTGGGAGAAAAGCTATTAGGTTTAAAAAAATGGTAATTATCTGTTTACCAGTTGAATTGTTATAATTTATTAGTATTACACAATTTAATTTGTATTTTTAATACTTAATCCAAAACTATTGTTTAATAGGTCTACTAATGAGAAAAATTATTTTTCTAATTTTTTTTGGCATTGTATTTAATTTAAATCCTTTGTTAGCTCAGGATACAGACCCACCAATTATAAAGTCCACATCTATTTATAATCAAGATTATACTAATTCTATTTTATTGAAATTTAACGAAGAAGTTTTCACCAATACATCTGCAGCTTCACTAACAGTCTCTGATTTTAATTTAACAATGTCAGGTGGAACAGGATCACTTTCAAGTGCAACCCCCATCTTTCTTGATTTAAAAACAGGAGGTCTTTTGGCACATTACCCATTTACTAATGATTCTTCATCATCTAACTTTTATAAAGACATTACAAACAATCACTCTAATGTTACTGATCAATCAACTTATGCAAATTCTAATGTTGATTACAAAGGAATATATAGTGATGGAATATATTGTGTGGGTAATTGTAATAATGGTGGACCTATTCTGACCCCAAGTATAAATATTGACAGGACTAAAAGTTTTTCTTTTGAACTTGATTTTAAAATGGATGAATTAAAGAATATGCCGATTTTGGTTGCTGGAACAAGTTACAGGTGGTTTAATGGCTATGAGAGCTGGAACAATTAAAACTATGTTCTTTGCTGGAGGGTTAATGGCTGTAACCAATCTTTTATTTGCAGGTTTAGCTTGGACTGGAAAATCAGAAATTTTATTCGCAATTGCTGTTATAGCTGACGATATT
>PYIJ01036799.1_pt1 | contig 11996 bp, 5 predicted proteins | sample 3578051 | NCBI WGS metagenome assembly PYIJ01 (sample SAMN08408021, study PRJNA431606) | Marine metagenome isolate SA_KN192-05_S13_5m, whole genome shotgun... | biome: marine; feature: oceanic pelagic zone; material: water; isolation source: surface water sample, 0.2-0.8 um fraction ... | reverse complement strand
GACTAATTTCGTCGGCCAGTACTAGCACCTCCTCGTCGGATAGTCCTGAAGTCGCGGCATAGAGGTAGATAGCGGAGTAATCTTTGTTAAACATCTGGCCAAGGTTGGGGTCGATTTCCGCAACCAGTTGGTAGCCCACAAGGTAATCGATCACGGTCAGTTGATCCTCTGGTAGTACCTCAAAGGCCTCATCATCGTCATTCGCGGCTTTGTTTCTGAGCTTCAAATAGTCGGTATAGGATGACACCCAGCTGATTTTGGTGTCTGTCTCTAATCGCGTCGCAATCTCATCGACTTTGTTCAAAAATTCGCGGTTGGTAATGCCGTAGTACTCGTTACTTCTGATCACGTAAGCAAGGCCCCGGTCATTTTCGAATTCGCTCTGTTGAATCGCTAACACAACACTGATGTCAGAGTCTTCGTCGATGAATGCATAGGGGTCGTTGTCGAGTTTGTTCAGAGGCAACATGAAGCACGTCGCGGTGACTAGGGTGAGGAAACCCCAAAAGAGCACAGTTTCGCGCTTTTTCAAGAGATCCAGCACACTCTCGATAAAACTGGAAACGCCCAAGGGTCGAGCTATTTTTTCCGCCGGAATTAGCAAGATGATTGCAGGCAACAAAAAGACCGTGAAGAAGAAAGCCCAAATCACGCCGAGCGCGACAATGTTACCGAAGCCGTAAATCGCTGGCGCGCTGCTCAAATTTAGGCTTAGGAACCCCATGGTCGTCGTGACCGTTGCGAGCGCGATTGGCCGAAAATTTATGTTGATGCTTTCAATCAGTGCCTGTCTGCGCTCCGTGCCTAACACTATTCGTTGCGCATAAACTGAGAGCACATGAATGCCATCGGCGAAGGCGACGATACCGGCTACTGCGGGTCCCAGTCGTGAAATTTGATTCAGCGGAACGTCGAGTAGTGCGTGGCTACCGACGGTGACGATAATCGTCAGCAAGGCAACGACGGCTATGCTGATGGAAGAGAGGAGAGAGCCCAAGCAAAACCAGAGTAAGAAAACGCCAACAACGACCACCAACGGCACAAGTATTTGGTTGTCCTTCTTGCGAGCGAGATTGGCGTCTCTTTCGAACATAGGGCCGCCGACAAGGTAAATGCGCAGGTCCGGGAACTTTTCGCGCAGAGAATCCCGCAGCGTTACCGCTGATTCAGCCACCGCAAGGCGTGCCTTCGACGTGTCGTCACTTATGCTGTAGCTGATCGTCGCAAGGGTGTAGTTGCCGGTGGAAGTGAGCGCCGCTCTTAACAACTCTTCATCCCTGAGAGCGACAGATTTAATTTGTTGGAGATCTGCTGTCGTTAGGTTCTCGAGATCAGGAAACAGATAGCTCCTGCCCAGTAGTTCCTTATCCGACTCGCTGACGCGGTAGCTGAGGATGGAGGACATGGCGATAGCGGAGTCAATTTCTATATAGCGACGCGTCAACTCTTCTATTGCGGTCAATGTGCGCAGATTGAAAATGTCGCCATCAACTTCGAACGCCATCGTTAAACGCGGCGCTGAAGAAGGGAAGTCTTCTCTCGCCTGATCGACCTCGGCTTTGTATTCATCGGCCTCCGCAAAGAGGCTATCGTTGGTGCCGTCGAAACGAGTGAACTGCACACCCCAGCCACCGATGACGGTGATCAGTAGTGCAAGGGCTGCCAGCTTAAATCGGTGTTGGACTAACCAAGTGCCCAAGTCAGTCGCCATAGAATTTCGCTACCCGCTGGATTTTGAGCGGGCAAGGTTGCTACAAACCGTTGCAGTTTTCGATGCATTTTTTCCGCGTTGGGATAACATCTAGGCCGGTGAACTGGACCAATTTTTTTGGGTATCTATCATGAATATTGTAGTCAAAGGGCTTTTCCTCACTCTGTTTTTCTCGCTCGTGAGTGCGGCATTGGCTAACGAACGGATCGGAGACTTTGCACTGCTCGACGATCAGGGGAAGTTTCACCAACTCAGTTATTACGGTGATTATCGAGCGGTAGCGGTGTTGATTAGCGGCCTGTCGAGCGAGGTAGACCAAGAGCAACTGTCAGCGTTTGCGGCAGCGGCCAAAGCCCATTCTGACAATGTGGTGTTTTGGGTGTTGAACCCCAATCCAAGTACCGACAGAGTTGCGGCCAGAGCAGCCTTGGATAACCAGCAAGTCGATCTGCCGGTGCTGATGGATGAGAGCCAACTCGTGGCAAAAAATTTGTCGGCGAAGGCGTACGGTGAGGTCTTGGTTCTAAACCCGCGAACGGCCACGCTGATGCATCGCACGAATACGGCTGATCTCATCGACGTGTTGATGACGGTGACCGGGGGTTTGACGCAAGCGTCCGCTCAATTGGCAAGCGCTGCCGTCACCGGCGAAGAGATTCCGTATCAAAGCGTTGGACCTGTGTCGTATAACGACGACATCGTGCCGATTCTCGAGCGTAACTGTGTGTCTTGTCATCACGACGGCGCTATCGCGCCATGGTCAATGTCCAGCCATGCCATGGTCATGGGTTGGTCGCCCATGATGAAAGAGGTGGTAATGACCAAGCGTATGCCGCCCGGGCAAATAGATCCTCATGTCGGTATGCCGATAAAGGATGTTGCAGGTTTGACTATTGCAGAAAGGCAAAAGCTGATTCAGTGGATCGATCAGGGCTCGCCTCGGGGAGAGGGGCCAGATCTTCTCACCGCACTTGAATTTGACGATCCAGAGTTCTCTCTCGGCGAGCCAGACATTGTGCTGGACGTTACCCCGCAGGCAATTCCAGCCACTGGCGTCATTGATTATCGCTATGTGCCGGTTGAACTGAATCTAGATAAGGATGTGTGGGTGAGCGGTATCGAATTTTTGCCCGGTGACCGACAGGTTCTGCACCATGTCATTACCTATCTTCAGAGTCCTGCTGATAAGACTGAAAACGACGGCAGAAACGACGATGGCACCGGTCTTGGCATTGGTGGCTTCGCGCCGGGACGACAACCTGATTCGTTTCAAGACAACAGCGGCCGACTGATACCTGCGGGCTCTAACCTGTTGCTGCAGATGCACTACACCACGTCTGGCCGCGAGACCGTGGATGCGACACGCATCGGTATTTTCTTGCACGATGAACCGCCGAAGTACGTCATGTCCGGCGGAGTCGCGGGGCAGCGACGCTTCATGATCCCACCAGGGGCGAAAGAACATAGGCTGCGGGGCGAGGAGTTGATCGAACGTGATGCTTATTTGTACGAGATGATGCCGCACATGCATTTTCGCGGTAAATACATGAGTTACGCAGCGGAATTCCCCGACGGTACGTCAAAGACTCTGCTTTCGGTGCCTAAGTACGATTTCAATTGGCAGTTTAAGTATGAGTTGAAAGAACCCTTGTTTCTGCCAGCGGGCACCAAGCTGATTGCGGAAGGTGCGATGGATAATTCGGACCGCAACCTGGGTAATCCAGATCCAACCCGTCCAGTATTCTTCGGGCTGCAGACCATGCACGAGATGTTTTTTGGCTTTACCACCATCCGCTATGTGGGCGACGTACCAAAAACCCAAATGGCTGCCCACAGTGCTGACGATGGTGCGCTGGGGAGCGCTGGCGGCGATTAGACCGATTGACGGCTGCGCTCGGGTCGCTGCAGCCGATGAGTATCCAATGCCTGTTTCGGTGTGGGTCGTTGTTTGCTAATGAAAGTCGCGGGATTTGAACGTCTGCTGGGCAGACACTGAGTCTTCTAGAAGGTGGCTAGCGTTTTCGACATGACCGGCGACCACGTGAATCACGCGACCTTCGCGTTCTACAACGCCCTTGAACTTCAGTAGCTGGCCCTGCAGTAGTACCGCTCGAAAACGTTCCATAACAGAAGCCCAAATCACCATGTTGGTGTTGCCAGTTTCGTCTTCTAGCGTTAGGAACACGACGCCGCTGGCAGTACCAGGCCGCTGTCGTCCGGTAACCACGCCGGCAATGCGGATCATCTGCCCGGTACGACACTCCTCGAGATCAACAGCGCGCCGAAAGCCTCTTAGCTCCGGGTGTTCGCGTAATAAGGTCATGGGGTGTGGTCCTAGGGTTAGGCCGGTATAGCGATAATCGTTAAACATATCTTCCGTCACAGAAGGGGCATGCAGGCTGACAGTGTCTTGCTGCGCTGGATCTTTGACCATCATTGCAGAGTGACAGCTTTTGCCGCCGGTTGGTGAGCGCTCCAGTGGCAGTGGCGCTGCAATGCCAGTGACATCCCAATGGGCTTGGTGCCGGTGTCCCGCCAGTTTATATAGCGCCCCTGAACGGGCCAGAAAACCCAGCTGCTGATCATCCAAGCTCGCCAGGCGTGCAAGTTCTTGGGCATTGCGAAAACCCTGCTGCTGGGCCTGCATGATGCGTTCTGCGGCTTCCAAGGATAGGCCCTTGATCATGCGCAGTCCTAAACGCAGTGCTGGCTGGGCTGCTGCTGAGCTTGGCGACTCTAGCGTGTGATCCCATTGGCTGATGCCAACGTCCAGGGGGCGGACTTCGATTTGATGACGTTGGGCGTCTTGGATCAGTTGAGAAGGCGAATAAAACCCCATGGGTAACGAGTTCAGCAAACCACAATAAAAGGCCCCAGGCTGATGACATTTCAGCCAAGCCGAGATGTATACCAATAGGGCAAAACTGGCAGCATGAGACTCAGGGAACCCGTAGTCACCAAAGCCCTTCATTTGGTTGAAGATACGTTGGGCGAATTCTTCATCGTGGCCACGCTCGAGCATGCCGTTAACCAATTTGGCCTCGAAATGATCGAGACCGCCGCGTTTTTTCCATGCGGCCATGGCGCGCCTAAGCTGATCTGCTTCGCCAGCGCTGAAGCCTGCGGCCACCATGGCTAGTTCAATCACTTGCTCCTGAAAAATAGGAATACCCAGGGTGCGCTCTAGTACTTTACGCACGTCGGGGCTGGCATAGCTGACAGGTTCTAAGCCCTGCCGTCGTCGCAGGTAGGGGTGCACCATGTCACCTTGAATGGGGCCAGGTCGAACGATGGCGACCTCGATCACCAAGTCATAAAAGTTATGCGGTTTCAGCCGCGGCAGCATGGCCATTTGAGCGCGGGATTCCACCTGAAAAACTCCCACACTGTCGCCGCGCTGCAGCATGGCGTAGGTTTCTGGATCTTCCGCTGGAATCTTTTGGATGGTCAAAGGTTCGGGATCTGGCCTATAGAAATTCACCAGCGCCAATGCTTTACGGATGGCCGTCAGCATACCCAGTGCCAGCACATCAATTTTGAGTAATCCAAGTGTTTCTAGGTCTTCTTTGTCCCATTGAATGACTGTGCGTTCGGGCATGCTGGCGTTTTCAATGGGCACCAGTTGAGCCAGCGGGCCGGCAGAAATCACAAAGCCACCAACATGCTGAGAGAGATGACGTGGGAACCCTAAGATGGCATCAAAGAAATGCAGGAATTGCCGAACTTTCGGGCTTTTAGGGTCCAAACCAATACTGCGTAAGCGCTCATCCAGTGCCTCTTTTTTATCCCACCAAGCCAGAGATTTAGACAGCAGGTCCAGCACGCCTTGGTCTAGTCCCAGAGCCTTGCCCACATCGCGAATGGCACTACGAGGGCGGTAAGTAATCAGCGTGGCGGCCAATGCAGCTCGATCACGGCCATAGCGTTTATAGATGTATTGGATGACTTCTTCTCGGCGCTCGTGCTCAAAATCTACGTCGATATCAGGCGGCTCTTGGCGCTCCATGGAAATAAAGCGCTCAAACAGCAAGTGCATGCGCGCAGGATCAACTTCGGTGATGAACAGGCAGTAACAGACGGCAGAATTGGCCGCCGAACCTCGGCCTTGGCAGAGAATTTGTTGGCTACGAGCAAACTGCACGATGTCTTGTACGGTGAGAAAATAATGTTCGTAGTGCAGCTGGGCAATGAGGTCGAGTTCTTTTTCGATGAGCGTAACGGTGTCGTCGGGTATGCCGTCAGGCCAGCGCTGGTTCGCGCCATCGTAGGTGAGCTGACGCAGATAGGCGCTAGGCGTTAGATGAGGCGGCACTAAATCTTCAGGGTACTCGTAACGCAGTTCATCCATATTGAACTGACACAGGTCGGCAATCACCACGGTTTGAGCGAGCATTTCATCGGGATACAGCTGCTGCAGGGCAGTGATCGGGCGCAATGTGCGCTCGGCGTTACAAAAGCCCTGATAGCCCAGGCTGTGCACATCGGTTTTCAGGCGAATAGCGCTTACAACGTTCTGCAGGCCTTGGCGCTCTGGGCAGTGGGTATGCACATCATTTACCGCCACGATTGGCAGTTTTAACGCCGAGGACAGGGTAAGCGCGCAAGCGGTTTTGTGTAGATCCTGACCGTCGTGAAACAGTCCCAAGCCGATCCACAGGCGCGGTATCAGGCTTTGTAAGTGGGCACCAACGGCCGATAGTTGCTCCACCCCTTGGCCTTCACAGATCCAGATGCCCAAACACTTACTTAGACCGACCTGTAAATCATGTCGCATTAGATAGTAAGTGCCTTTATCAGATCGTTTCCGTAACTTACTAATTAGGCTGGATATTTGCCCATAGGCCTGCCGATTGGGTGCCAGCAGTATCAGCCGACACCGATTGCCTAATGCATCGGTATCGGCGAGCAGAGGGGCTTCATCGAGCACAAATTCAGCCCCACAAATCAGCTTAATGCCACAGGCCTTGGCGGTTTTATGGGCTTTGACTAAGCCGGAATAGCTGCATTCATCTGTAATGGCGATGGCTTCATAGCCTAGTTCGTAGGCTTGTTGCACCAATTCTTCAGGGTGTGAGGCGCCACGAAGAAAACTGTAGTTACTCACGCAGTGCAGTTCAGCATAGGATCTGTGCGTAAAGTGATTTCCCCTCTGTCCCAAGTACAGTGGCACCTGATCGCGTATTCGCGTGGGTACCGGTGCATCCTGGAAGGCCTCAGGAGTCTTGCCGAACGATGTGGTGTCTGTGCTCATGTCCGCCGTTTACCCAAAGTAACCGTGCAGGAACCAGCGACCATGCGTGTCTGTGGGCATGGTCCCTTGATGGGTGTAGACCCAGCACAGTGTTCCTTGAGTATGTCGAGCGATGTAGTAGTCCCGGTGTTCTGCCGCGGCTGTATTGCCGCCAGTTTCCGTCATCGGGTCAGCCAAACGCTCTGGCCCTTGCAGCAGTAGCAAATGGTCTCTGACGATGGCTTGGGGTTGGTGAAATAACCACAGTGGACGCTTTCCTCTTAGTAGGCCAGCGCTGCGATGGTCGGTTGCTGCAGGGTCCGATGGCGGCTCGTTGGCCGACTTAGCAGATAGGCTGGTCACCCCTTGCCAAGCATGTTCTGGGCTGTGTTGTGGTTGGGTTCGTATGCTGTAACAGGCGCGTTGGCCTAAACGGGCTCTTAGCTCATCCACCAACTCGCTTACCGCCAAGGTGGCGCTTGCTGTGCTGCCAAACAAGTCTTGATTGTTACCCAGCCAGGGCTGGCTCGAGGTCATGTCCAGTCCCACGGTCAGGACTTCTGGCGGCAGTTCGATGTTATCTAGCTTCAGCGCACTGAGTTTCAGCATGTCTTGGTGGCGCTGTTTGCCCTTACCAAAGCGTATCGGCAGCTTGATGGCCTCGCCCTTGAAAGGCGCAAAGCGCCAGCTTAAGGCGATACAGCCTTGTTGATGCGCGATCAGCCAGTGCTCTAGTTGTTTGGTCAAATAAGGCATAGGGCCGCGTAGCAGCACGTCCTTGTTGCGAATGGGTTTGAGCAGATGCTGCTGGCGGCAAAACTGCTCTGTCGGTCGTATGCCTTGTCGTGGATCTGGCAGTTGGCCCTGCAGCCGACCTAGGTATCGAGTCAGGCACTGGCCAAACCGTTTGCCCAGACCTGCTATCGGCAATTGGGTGAGTTGACCGAGCGTATAAATGCCCATATTGCTCAGTCGTTCCAGATTGCGCTGACTAAAACCTTGATTGAGCAGTTCCAGCACATGTAGTGGCACATTGAACAGATGATGAGTTTGAGCGCGAGCTAGGGCGATGGCCGCCTGGGGCGTGTCGGCATGTCGTGCGACGCCGTGGTAGCCCATATCAGCGCATAGCGCTAAGGCATCTCGGCTAATCATCTGTGCACCGCCCCACAGCTTTAGGCTGCCCTTGATCTCTAGCACGATACAGTCCGGCGGCTCCAAACTGACCATGCTGCTGTAGCGATACAGGGCCTGTGCCAAATCCATTAGGCCAGCCTGCTCGCGGTTAGTATCGCGCTGGAAATAGGTGAGATCGGGACTAATGCTATGGGCGGTGGCCAGAGTGCAGCCAGGCAAAATCCCTGCGGCGTTAGCTGACGCATTCATATGGCTAACCCGTTTTTGCTCTTCAATCACCACCTGTACCTGTGTTGGCGTCTGTGTCGGTGTTTGGGTTAACGCTTGGGTTTGCTGCAGGCCTTGTGATTGGAATACTTCCAAGGCTAACGCCGGAAAATACAGCGCCAGCCAGTTATCGTTTGAGGCCTGACCTAAGCTGGAGTCTGAATTATGGTTAGACGGCTGGGTCGAGGGCGTCTTCCTCTTTATGGATCTTGGTGTGGTAGAAGAATGCAGCATGGCTTAGTGCAGTAGGGTGCCAACTGTGTCGCCATGACCGTTGGTATGTCGTACGTTCTGTGCGTTGGTCTCTGGGTCTTCTAGGGCTTTCTCTAGAGTTGCCTTTGGGGCGGCCTCGTCAGTGCGCTCTGCGGGCATAGGTAGTTGCTGTTCTTTTTCCCATACGGCCAGTTGCTGATGCAGGTGGTGCATCATGTCGTAGGGTGTCTGCGAGGCCTGTGTTAACGACAGTTCAATGCCCTGAACCGGCCATCCGCCCTTGCGTTTGACGATGTCCAGCGATAGATGATCGACACAGGTCGTCGGCCGCAAAGCCAGTCGCAGTTCTGCCAAGCTAGAGCGTTCTATAGCGTTAATGGGGCGAAATAGCATGGCTAGGGTCTTACCACTGCGCGCTGCTAGCTGTATGCGCCGCGTTTCCTTGATGTTGAGTTTGCGCTCTTCTGGCCAAGCCATAACCCCAGCGCAGCCATTAGACAGACAGCAGCGCTCCATACTCCACAGTGTTTCTTCATGGGTACGTGTGCGCACTACCAGCAGATTGTCGGTATTAACCCCGCCGGCCTTCAACGCAGTGGCGTAAGGAATAAAGGGCGGATTGATCCAAGCGACATAGGTGTTTTGTGTCAGTTGTTGCAGTGCCGGCAGCAGCAAACGCAGTTCGCCAATACCAGCCTGCGGTAGCAGCAGTTCCATTAATCCTTGTTGCGGCCAGCCTCCGCGATGCAGGTGGTGGTCTAGTTCTTGGTAACCGCTGGATAAAGCGGTGCAATTGGCCGAGCTAGACGACAACTGTGGCAACAGATCTTTGCCACGCCAAAGCATGGGATGTTTGGGGATATCGAATGAGTCTCGATTTTTCGACTTTGATGACATGGGAATGAATAATACTGTTTATTTATACAGTAATTGATATGGTGGACAAGGTAAAGCGGTGCAAGGTCACCTTGGACTGGTCGTGTTTTCTGCTATCGAAACCTCGATTCAGCCAAGATCTTCCTTGTGTGCTGGTCATTTGCCTGAGCCTTGTTCAGACTCACGTCAGTCCACAAGTCTGCAGGTATAAACACATGGAATTTGATTACGACTTGTTTGTTTTAGGAGCAGGTTCGGGGGGCGTTCGCGCCAGCCGTATGTCAGCCAGCTATGGCGCCAAAGTCGCTGTGGCGGAATCTATGTTTTTGGGCGGTACCTGCGTCAATGTTGGCTGCGTTCCGAAGAAGCTCTTTGTCTATGGCTCGCACTTTCACGAGGAGTTCCAAGACGCCAAAAATTACGGTTGGGATGTGCCATCTAGCAGCTTCGATTGGCCAACTCTCAGAGACAATAAAACTCAAGAAATCAGTCGCTTAAACGGTATTTATAAAAATCTACTTGATAATGCAGACGTCGCGTTATACAACGAGCACGCTTGCTTGCTGGACGCCCATACCGTTCAAGTAGGCAGTGCAACTGTCACAGCACGTTACATTCTTATCGCCACTGGCGGCTGGCCGATCATGCCGGATATCCCGGGCATTGAGCATGCGATCAGTTCGAACGAGGCCTTTTACCTGCCGGAGTTTCCGCGCGAAGTCACGGTCATTGGCGGCGGCTATATTGCGGTGGAATTCGCCGGCATCTTTGCAGGCCTTGGGGCTGAGACGACATTGCTGTATCGGGGCGAAATGTTCCTGCGTGGTTTCGATGATTCCATTCGTGCCTTCGTCAAAGACGAAATTGAAAAGAAGGGGGTGAACCTCGTTTTCGAAACTCAGGCCACGCACATTCATAAAATTGATGACGGCTCGATGCGTTTGGACTTAACCAATGGCGCTACGTTAACCGCCGATACGATTCTCTGTGCGACTGGACGTAGTCCCAAAACCCAGGGTATCGGTTTAGAGGCAGCAGGGGTGGCCTTGGGGGATAGGGGCGAGGTGTTGATCGACGAGGATTACCAAACCAATGTGCCCAATATTTATGCTATCGGCGATGTCACTGACCGTATTCAACTCACTCCGGTGGCTATCGAGGAAGCCATGTGTTTGTCATCCAATCTCTTCACCGATCAACCTAAACGGCGCATGGATTACCAGAACATTGCTACTGCGGTGTTTTGCCAGCCAAATATCGGCACGGTTGGCCTTACCGAAGCCGAGGCGTTAACCGACCATGCCGGTGATCTGGATATCTACGAGTCTCAGTTCAAGCCCATGAAACATACGATTTCGGGCCGCGATGAGCGCACGCTACTGAAAATGATCGTCCGTCGGAGTACCGATCAGGTGCTTGGCATTCATATGGTTGGGCCGGACTCAGGTGAGATCGTGCAGGGTTTGGCGGTGGCCTTGGTAGCTGGGGCGACCAAGGCCCAGTTCGATGCCACCGTCGGCATTCATCCCACAGCGGCAGAAGAGTTTGTCACCTTACGCAGCGTCAGCCGGCAAGCATGAGGCAGGCAAAGACAAACAGGGAAGTACCCCACATGAGAAGCCGCTCTGGTTTGAAGATATGGACGTCAGCCGCGTTGATACGAGTGTTAACGACGTTCTTGCTACTACTCGCCAGCGGCGCTAGTCACGCCAAGAATGTCATCTTTTTTCTCGGCGATGGCATGGGCATCAGTACGGTGACGGCCGCGCGCATATTCGCCGGACAAACCGCTGGCGCCACCGGGGAGGAATACGACCTCGCCTTTGATCAATTTCCGCACTTAGCGTTGATTAAAACCTATAACACCGATGCTCAAGTGCCAGACAGTGCTGGCACCATCACCGCGATCACTACCGGTGAAAAAACCCGCATCGGAGTTCTTGGTGTGAACGCTAGCGTTGAACGCGATGACTGCGCCGCAGCGCTGACTAACACGCTACCCACTCTGGCGGAACTTGCGGAGCAAAAGGGCTTGTCCACAGGTATCGTATCGACCGCACGTATTACCCATGCCACGCCTGCAGGCGCCTATGCCCACAGTCCAAATCGAAATTGGGAGAGTAGCGCCTCGACACCGGATGAAGCCGAAACACTAGGGTGTAAGGATATTGCGCTACAGCTAATTGAGATGCCTCACGGTGATGGGTTGGACGTCATCCTTGGCGGTGGTCGCCGGGAGTTTTTGCCAATCGAGGTGGATGATCCTGAATATCCTAGCCGCCCTGGCTTGCGTGACGACAGCCGTAATTTGATCGATGAATGGCTGGTGGCCGATAGCAAGCGTCAATTCACCTGGCGAGGTGACGAATTTGCTCAGTGGCTCGCATCCAACGAGCCGGTAGACGGTCAGCTTATGGGGCTGTTTGAGCCGTCTCATATGAAATACGAGGCAGATCGTCATCGAGATCCTGGCAAGGAGCCGTCACTGAAAGACATGACCGCATTGGCGGTGAAGCAGTTGGCCGGCAACGAAAAAGGCTATTTCTTATTGGTCGAAGCAGG
>PYIJ01067505.1_pt1 | contig 11997 bp, 12 predicted proteins | sample 3578051 | NCBI WGS metagenome assembly PYIJ01 (sample SAMN08408021, study PRJNA431606) | Marine metagenome isolate SA_KN192-05_S13_5m, whole genome shotgun... | biome: marine; feature: oceanic pelagic zone; material: water; isolation source: surface water sample, 0.2-0.8 um fraction ... | reverse complement strand
TTGATTATCTGTGCCCTTAAGGTAATATAGTGTTTTTTATTTATCGAAATTTATCAAAATTGATTCATAACAATTGGTGTGGGCGCAGAATAAAACTTCAAGTATAATGTGACGATGAATAATATGCATGATACCCAAGTAGAAATGATCCGGTGCATGGATAATGCAGTTTTCAAATCTAACTCCACCCAAGAAATATGCTCAAAAGTTAAATCTGTTCTAGAGGAATGGGTTAATCCAAATACTATCCTGCTTGATAGTCAGTATCTTGAACCAGAGCCAAATAGTTACGCGAGAAGGTTACTTCATCGTGATCCAGAGGGTCGTTATTCAATTGCAGTTATGGTTTGGGGTCAGGGACAAGGCACTCCAATTCATGATCATGCTGGACTCTGGTGTGTAGAGTGTGTCTACAGTGGTCTGATAAAAGTAGATTCTTATTCAATGCACGGTTTACCTGAGGATGATGTTGTAAATTTCAAAAAAATGACATCAATAAATGCAGGTTGTGGTTCTGCAGGCAGCCTGATTCCGCCATTTGATTATCATACGATATCAAATGCGCAACCTACACCATCAGTTACAATGCATGTCTATGGTGGGGATATGAATTGGTGCAATATTTATCAGGAAAAAGAGAAAGGTAAATATGAAAAGATAAGAAGAGAGCTCAGTTTTTCGTCATAAATGACATTTCAGTAAGCTGACCATTTTCCATCTTATAAATTTTATCTGAAAAGAACTTAGCTTCTTCTATGTCATGAGAAACAATTATGACTGTTGAATTTTTTTTTCTGAATATTTTCTTTGTTTCATTATGAAGCTCTGTTTTAAGCTGTTTATCAAGTGCATTGAATGGTTCATCTAGAAGTAATATATCTGGATTTGGCGCCATAGACCGAGCTAGTGCTACTCGCTGTTGTTCTCCACCAGAAATTTCATGAGGGTATTTTTTTGATAGGTTTTCGACTTTAAATAACTTTAAATATTCAAGAGGTATGTCTATTTCACTGGGTAAGTTTCTTATTCCAAAATTGACATTCTCATATATCGTAAGATGAGGAAATAAGGCTCTATCTTGGACTACAAGACCAATATTTCTATTTTCTGGTGGAGTGGAAAAGTTGGCATCTGAGACAATGGAATGATTTATTTCTACAGTGCCTCTTGATTGTTTTTCTAGGCCAGCTATTATCCTTAAAAGTGTTGTTTTCCCACATCCTGATGCTCCAATTATGGATATAATCTCTCCACATTTGAGTACCAAGTCAATATTTTCAAAGATGTAATTTCCATTCTCATATGAATGGCTTAAATTTTGAATTTCCAGAACAGACTCTTTCAATATTTTCTCCCTATCCTGGATGATCTTATCATTTTTGTTAGTATGATTATTGGAATCAAACCTACCAAAACAATAGCAATGGCAGGTGCTGATGCCTGAATCATTCTCTCTTCTGCTGCATATATGTAAGTTGAAACAGCTAGTGTCTCAAAATTAAAAGGTCTCAATATCAGTGTGGCAGGGAGCTCCTTGACAACTTCAGAGATTACGATAAGCGTGCTTGTGAGAAGACTCGTTTTTAGCAATGGGACATGGATTTTTGACAACAGTCTGAAATTTCCAGTTTTGAGAGTTCTCGCTGACTCATCAAGGACGATACTGATTCTCTCGTAACCTGATTCAATGGTTGAATTAGACAGTGCGTATGATTTGATGACATAAGCAAATATTAATCCAATAAGGCTTCCGGTCAAAATGATTTCACTTCCCGTGAAAAAATATCTATCAAGCCAGACAAATAATTGAACTATACCAACTGCCAATATCAGTCCGGGAACACCATACCCAAGTGAGAGAAATGAGCTCACGACTCTGCTCAAATTATTAATATCTAAACGAATTAAGAAATTAATGATTAAGGCAAAAAAAGAGCAAAGAAGAGCTGAAATTATTCCAAGAAATATAGTATTTGCGGCAGTCTCCCAGAACTTTTCATTGAAGTAATCCATATTATAACTGTACATCCAAACAAACAGTTCAGATATGGGTAAAATAAAGCCAATAAAGACAGGAATGAAGCAAAAAGCAGATGCAAGAAAAGCACTTTGTCCTTTTAGTGTATTGACCTTTTTTGGCTTAATGTAGATGATTTGGTTGTATATCTAGCTTTTTCTCTTGAATATTTCTCTAAAATTACAAACAAACCTATGAATATTAAGAGCATTGATGCAAGTTGCATTGCTGTCTGAATATCATACATGCCATACCATGTTCGAAAAATACCTGTTGTAAAAGTCTGTATTGCAAAATGTTCAACAGCCCCAAAATCAGAAAGTGTTTCCATCGCAACTAACATAAGTCCCCCTATTAATGCTGGCCTTATTATTGGGATGCCAAGTTTATAGAAAACTTGAAAACTATTGAGACCTAACAAACGACCCGCTTCCAACATGGATTGAGATTGATTTAAAAAGGCAGATCTTGTTACAAGATAAACATAGGGATAGAGTGTAAAAGAAAATACAATTATGGCTCCAGATAAATTTCTGACATTTGGAAATAGAGAAAATTGTTCCTCAAAATTTAGTAATTCTCTCAACATAATATTTACAGTACCGAATGTGTCAAATAGCCCCGTGAAGGTATAAGCCAGAATATAAGAAGGAACGGCAAGCGGCAGGATTAAGGCCCATTCAAGAAAATCTTTTCCAGGAAATCGATAGTTTGTCACAAGCCATGCAGACGTAGTTCCTACAATAAAGGCAACAAACAGAACTCCGATTACTAATACTGAAGAGTTGTAGATATAGTCGAACAGAACATAATCATAGAGATGTGACCAGTTTTCTGACCATTCACCGAATATGCTGGAAATAACGATTAGTATCGGTAAGACGAAAACAGCCAATACTACATAAGGTATGGCTACCCAAAATTTAATCACAGAAATTTTCTGCATCTCTCGGCTCTCAGAAAAACCCGATTATAACAAAGATCATATTCAGATATTTATTATTGCCATCCTGCTCTATCCATTAGCATTACTGCATCAGTATTATATTTTCCATAGTCTGCAACCGACGTCCTATCCTCTTTAAACCCCTCACCAAAAGAAGCTATTGATGGATGAGGTTTAATACCATTAAGAACAGGATATTCATACGATAAGTCAACCATATGCTTTTGCACTCTCTCTGACAGCAGAAATTCAAGAAATTTAACTGCATTTTCATGATTTGGTGCACTCTTCAGGATGCCTGCACCACTAATGTTTATGTGAGTTCCTCTATCATTCTGATTTGGAAAGTGGATTTTAACTTTCTTAGCAGCAGCTAATTGTGCTTCACCAGAGCGTCCTGATAGCATTATTCCGATATAATAACTATTAGCAATACCCAAAGTTGCTTCACCATTCGCAACAGCCATAATTTGCGCTCGATCATTTCCTTGAGGTTTTCTCGAAAAGTTATTGACAAGTCCCTTAGCCCATTCTTCAGTTTTATCAATCCCATGATTTGAAATTAGAGAAGCAACTAATGACTGATTGTACATATTGCTTGAGCTTCGTATTGCGATTTTACCATTCCAATCTGGATTAGATAAATCTTCGTAAGATACTTCTTCCATTCTTTCTGGAGAAATTACTTCCGGGTTGTAATAGATAACTCGCGCTCTTTTAGCAATTGCTACCCACTCGTCGTTAGGACCTCTGAGATTTTTTGGAACTATATTTTTTATCTCTTCTGAGTTTATGGATCTAAAAAAACCTTCTTTTTGAATTCGCCATAGATTTCCAGCATCAACTGTAAAAAAAATATCAGCAGGCGAATCCCTGCCTTCAGCCTTTAATCTCTCTAAAAGAGCATTTCCACTGCCTGAGATAATATTTACCTTGATTCCTGTTGAATCAGTAAATTCAGAATATAGAGCATCATCAGAGTCATAATGCCTAGAAGTATAGATATTAACCTCTTGAGCTAGTGTATAATTTCCAATGAAGGTGGATATAATTAGGATGGTAAGAGTTTTAAGAATCTTGTTCATGTATATTTTCACTTTTTTCTGTTGATTTTTAGAAATTGTATTTTACCGAAATGAGAATTATTCTCAATTAAATTCAAGAATGACAAATAAGTAGAACAAAAAAACAATAAATAATAATGGAAATTTCTCGTAATATGCCCTATGCGAAATCAATACCAGGTTTTGCCCTTGCAACGATAGTCTCGTTTCTTGCCAGTATTTTAGCTGTCTGGCTGGGTGAAAATATATTAGGGTTCGAGAAATCTCCCATTAGTGAAATTATGATGGCAATAATTCTTGGGATGTTGGTGGCTAATGCCATTGATTTACCGGATTATTTAGGCTCAGGTCTAAAATTTTGTACTTCTTTTATTCTTCGTTTCGGAATTATGTTGCTCGGAATTCGTCTCAGCTTATTCAGTGCTGGAAAGTTTACTCTTATAGCTATACCTTTTGTTTTAGCATCAATAACTGTGGGATTATTGATAGTAAGGTTCCTAGGCAGAAAGATGAATTTGTCTCTTCAGTTAACTGGTCTGATTGCTATTGGTACAAGTATATGTGGGGCAACTGCTATAGTGGCAGCGGCCCCAATAATAAAAGCGAGGGAAACAGAGGTTGGTTATGCAATAGCTTGTATTACAATCTTTGGGATTGTGGCTATGTTTTCATATCCAATAATTGGAAATTTTTTATTTTCTGATAGACCAGAGCTAGCAGGCCTTTTTCTTGGGGTATCAATTCATGAGACAGCACAGGTAGCTGGTGCCGGAATGATGTATCAGACTCAATTCAATGCTCCAATTGCCTTGGATTATGCAACTGTAACTAAACTAGTAAGAAATTTATGCATGATCGCTGTAATCCCTATTATTGGAATGCTTTATTCAAAAAAAAGTCGAAGCGAGGTTAGCTCAAAACAATCATGGGTAAAAATGATACCTTGGTTCATATTTGGCTTCACAATAATGAGTGCCATACGATCAATTGGAGATATTGGTGATAAAGCATTCATGTTTATAGAAAGAGAGCAATGGCTTTCCATTGTATCAATTACCAAATTAACTGCAGAAAAATTATTACTCTTGGCAATGTCAGCTATTGGTCTCACAACTCTCTTTTCTGGAATGCGAGAAATAGGAATAAAGCCATTCATTTTAGGTCTTTTCGCAGCAGTTTTAGTGGGTATGACAGGATTAATTACTATTTATTTTTTTGCAGATAATATAATTTTATTTTTTGGGTAAGTCGATAATGTCAAGTTAGTTGCGGACTATTAGATATTTTTTCATATATTTACCATCTCTCTGTTTTTTTATACTCTTGATTTATGCTTAAAGAAAATAGGGTAAGGGATTGAAATAAATAGAATAACTTCCTTTTTATGTTGCTTCTTCCTTCGTGCTTGGTAAACATAAACTCGTTATCACCTTGTTCATAAGATAGTATTCCTCTTGTTGTGAGTTTAAAGTAACTAAGCACAACATGAAAACTAAAAAAGATCGCTCATAAAGGATCAAATCAACAGAGGTAAAAAATGTCAGACGAAAAAGTAACAGGAACCGTTAAGTGGTTCAACGATAATAAAGGTTTTGGATTCATCGAACAAGAAGATGGCCCGGATGTATTCGTACACCATACTTCAATTCAAATGGATGGTTTTAAAACTTTGAAAGAAGGCCAAAAAGTCACCATGGAAGTAAGTCAAGGTGAGAAAGGCCCTCAAGCTGATTCTGTAGTCGCAGAATAGTAGCTCCCCACAATTAAATTCCTGGCACCAATACTTAGGTGCCATGGTATTTTTGTGTCTAAATAAATTGCAATTAATCTCAAACTAATAGTAGATTTAATAATCACAACCATTGAGGTCAGAAATGAAGCTGAGAATTAAAGGAAATTCTATTAGATTCAGATTAACTCAATCTGAAGTAAAAATAGTTGAACAGACAGGCACTGTGAGAGATCAGATAAATTTTCCAAATGGGCTTTCTCTTATCTATGAAATAAAAGCTGAAAGCGGTATCAAGAATCTGGAGCCAGTATACGATGAAAATAAAATCACTCTGAAAGTCAGTTTATCCGAAATCAGTGAGTGGGCTCTGTCTGATGAAGTGACGATTTCTGGAAGCCTTGAGCTTCCAGATGACGAAAATCTGACTATTTTGATTGAGAAAGACTTCAAGTGTTTATCTCCAAGAGATGAAGATGAATCTGATATGTTTCCACACCCAAAACAATAATAAGAGAGAGATGAGATGACCTGGATTAGAACCATACCCTACGAGGAAGCTGAGGGAAAAGTAAGAGATTTATACGAGCGAATCAAAGGCCCAAATAATAATGTGGATAACATTATGATGGCACATAGTCTCAGACCTCACAGTATGGAGGGACATATGGCTCTATATAAAAATGTTCTTCATCATTCGAGAAATACCCTGCCGAAATGGTTGCTCGAAGCCATAGGTGTATGCGTAAGTATTATCAATCAATGTGAGTATTGTATTGAGCATCATTATGAAGGCATGCGAAAGTTAATACAGGATGACCAAAGATCGCAGAGCATTCGGAAAGCACTAGAAGAAGACGACCCATCAAAAGTTTTTGATTCAAAAGAGCTAGCCACAATGAATTATGCGATAAAGCTAACGAACAATCCGCACGATATCTCACCTGAGGATATTGAAAAACTAAGAATCAATAATGTTGAAGACGGAGAAATCCTTGAAATTAATCAGGTGGCAGCATATTTCGCATATGCTAACAGGATGGTTCTGGGATTAGGCATTAATAAATCTGGAGACATAATTGGGCTGTCTCCCAATGATGGTGATGATGTGAATAATTGGAGTCATTCATAAACAAAAAAAGAGAAAGAATTTGAGCAAAGTACTCTGGGAACCATCTCATGATCGTAAGAAAAAAACTGCGATGTATAGATTCATGCGCCAGCAGGGATTTAAAAATTACGATGATCTTTATCAATGGTCGATTACTAAGAGATCCTTGTTTTGGGAGGAATTAGCTAAATTTTGTGATGTAAATTTTATAAAAAAACAAAATTCTACTTTAGTCGCTGGGGAATCTATGACTAAAGATCGCTGGTTTGATGGGGCTGAACTCAATTTTGCTGAACATCTTCTCAAATTCAGTGGAACACGACCTGCAATAATCTTTGTTGGAGAAAATGCCAAGAGACAAGAGGTCAGCTTTGACGAGTTAAAATTTCAAGTTGCATCTGTTGCACATTTTTTAAAAAAGACGGGGCTAAAAAAAGGCGACTGTGTTGCAGCATTTTTACCTAATTGCCCAGAAGCAATAATTGCAATGTTGGCCTGCAGCAGTCTAGGTATTATTTGGACCTCGTGTTCACCAGATTTTGGTGTTGAAGGTGTAGTCGATCGTTTTGGTCAGATTAAACCTAAGCTATTCATTTATTCTGATGGCTATTATTACAATGGGAAAGTTTATGATTCTCTAGAAATTGCAGGACAAATTTCAAATAAGATTAGCAGCATAAAACAGGAGATTGTTATTCCATTTATTGATGAAGATTGCGCTAATGATAGGAGTTCTATCAAAACATGTTGGTTAGATATAATAGAAAATGATGTCGATCTTCATTTTGAGTCTCTTCCGTTTGATCACCCGCTCTATGTTTTGTATTCATCTGGAACTACTGGATCTCCGAAGTGTATTGTTCATGGTGCTGGCGGAACACTTCTTCAACATCTGAAAGAGCATATTTTGCATTATGATATTGGGAATGATGATAGGTTATTTTACTTTACTACATGCGGATGGATGATGTGGAATTGGATGGTGAGCGGATTAGCGACTGGATCAACATTGGTTATATACGATGGATCACCTTTTTATAATGATGGAAGTATTTTATGGGATTTAGCTGAATCAGAGAATGTTACGGTCTTTGGCGTCAGCGCTAAATACCTTTCAGCGCAGGAAAAGGCGTCAATAAAACCAAGATTAACGCATGATTTATCTTCCATAAAGACTATATTATCAACTGGCTCACCTCTTGCTCCTGAGAGTTTTGATTATGTATATAATGATATAAAGTCAGACATTCAGCTCTCCTCAGTATCAGGTGGAACGGATATTATTTCGTGTTTCGTTTCAGGCAATCCTATTCTTCCAGTAATAAGAGGTGAGCTTCAGTGTATGGGTCTTGGAATGGCAGTTGAGGTTTTTGATGATAATGGGAACTCTATAACTGAAAAAGATGGAGAGCTTGTTTGCACTGAATCATTTCCATCTATGCCAATATATTTTTGGAACGATCCAGACAACCATTTATACCAGAATGCATATTTTAAAAAATATAAAGGTATATGGTGCCAGGGTGATTTTGCTGTGATTACAAAATCAAAAGGGATGATAATTCATGGGAGATCAGATACTGTCTTAAATCCTGGTGGTGTAAGGATAGGAACCGCAGATATATATAGTCAAGTTGAAAAATTTGACCAAGTATTAGAGAGCATAGTAATCGGTCAAAACTGGAATTATGATGTCCGTATAATACTCTTTGTAGTTTTGAGAGAGAATGTGATTCTGGATGATTCACTCAAGAGCTCGATCCGTGCGCACATTAAAACAAATACATCACCAAAGCATGTACCAAGCAAAATAATTCAAGTAGATGAAATACCAAGAACAAGAAGTGGAAAAATTGTTGAATTGGCTGTCAAGAAGACGGTTGAAGGGCATGATGTTGAGAATACCGCCGCAATCGCGAACCCTGAATGCCTGGTAAAATTTAGAAATATCCCTGAATTGAGAAGTGATATATGAACAATAAAGAAGAGAATCTCTCTGGTTATGGAGTTTTATTCAATAAGGATAAAGCGTTGAGCAAGGATGTGGATCATTTTACTTATGAGGGCACTGTCAAACCCAAATGGATTGATATTAATGGACATATGAATGTGGCTTATTATGTTAGGGCTTTTGATCTTGCAATTGATATTCATTGGGCTGAATTAGGAATAACTGGTGATTATATAGAGAATGAGCAGTGTTCTACTTTTTCAGTAGAATGCCATATTACTTATCAAAATGAGATGAAGGTTGATGAAAAATATCGAATTATCTCGAATATTCTTGCCTATGATGAAAAACGAATACATCTGTTTCAAACCATGTATAAAAAAGACTCGGAAGAGACAATAGCAACAGCAGAATGGATGAACTTACATGTCAATCTGAGGACACGAAAGGTATGTGGATGGCCAAAAACAGTTTTAGATAATCTGAAAAAAGTTAGTCACACTCAAAAAGAAAGAAAATGGCCACCTGAAGCTGGAAAGAGAATGAGCATTAAGAATCCAATCTTTTCAGTGGACTGAGAGAGGTTCTGTAACACTATTTATATGCTGGAAGTGTTATTTTTATGGTGAAGTCTTTTTTTGTTGTGATTGCTTCAATATGGCCTTTATTCCATTCAACTGCTGATTTAGCAATGGCCAGTCCCAGGCCAGTCCCAGTTGAATCACCTGCTTGAGCACTTGGATGGCGATAGAAAGGTTTAAAAAGTTTTTCGTTGTCAGAGTCTTTTATTCCCTTACCTTCATCCGTAATGCTTATTATTATCTTTTCAGAGAGGTTTTTTATTTTGCATTGAATGGATGAGTTATTGGGGCTGTATTTAATAGAATTTCTAATAACATTTTCCAAGGCACTCCTAATTCCATCCACATAGCCAGAGAATAATATATTTTTTTCCGATTCTAAGATGATTTCGTTATTATGATTAGGGTCATTTTTATATTCAAAATTAATGTCATTGATAACATCAGCTGTGAGCTCTTCGATATTCACTATAGTTGCCTCTTCGGTGCTTGCTTGGTCTATTTTTGAGTACTTTAGTATATATTCAATCATTTCATTCAAGGTTTCGATCTCTTTGCTGATTCTGTCAAATTCAGCGTTATTTCCTTTGCTTTGTTTTGCAATATCCAGAGCGACTTGCATTCTTGATAGAGGAGATCGCAGTTCATGAGAGATATTTCTGGCAAGTTCTTGCTGGTTTTGATTGAAATGTTGTAGTTTCTCTGTCATTGCATCAATATCCCTTGCGAGTTCTCCCATTTCATCTTTTCTGCCACTTATTGCAGATGAGATTCTTGTCTCCAACTTACCTTCAGCTATTTTTAAGGTTGCGCTCTTAAAATGCTTGAAGGGCATGAGGTACCACTTTGCAAGTAAAAAAGATAAGAAAAGACTCATTAAAAGGGCCAATATGAAGATAAGCCATCTCAAATTATCATTAAAGAATCCTGCAAAAGATGTCTCTTTCGGTACTGTATAAACCTCAAAATTTTGATTATTAGGGCCAATTAACATAGGTACAAAGTTTCTTGGCCTAAGGTTTCTTGGCAGTAAATTATTGCCTCCAACGACACTATTTTTTATGAAATCTCTTCGATGATGAGGTTGATCAAAATGTGATTGCCAGTTAAATATTCTACGAGGTATTTCTCTCCCAAGTATATCTTCTCGATTTTGATTAATTATGTAGATACGATAGGGATAAAGATCTCGATTGTTTATATTTTCTAGCCACACTTTTAGCCCCGTTATGCCCTGTGTTCCCAATACCTCACTGGCACGAAGAATCACCTCATCAATTTCAAAATTACTATATATCTGTTCCATTCGCTGGTGTGTGTAGTAACCAGCCCAACCAGCTAGAATAACGATAACTGTCAACTGTGCCCATGAGGAGAGGAATATTCTTATAAATAAATTTTGCATAGCTAATAGACTAATCTTTTAGGAGAGCATAACCAATGCCACGCTTACTGTATATCAGGTCGTTTGGTGCTCCTTTGTTTTTCAATTTAGATCTGAGATTACTGATATGTGTATCAATACTCCTGTCATAAGGAATAAATTGCCTACCAAGTGCCTCTTCACTTAATTTGTCTTTGGATACTGTCTCACCCTGACTGGAAATTAGACAGCCTAATATTTCAAATTCAGTGCCTGTTAAAATTAGATCTTTATCGTTGTAATAAGCTTTTCTATTTTCTTGTGAAATTCTTATATCACCAAAACTATCATTTTTTTCATTATGATGGTTATTTGATCGTCTTAATATAGCTCTCACTCTTGCAACTAATTCCTGAGAGTTAAATGGTTTTGGAAGGTAGTCATCTGCACCAAGCTCAAGACCCAGGATACGATCATGGTCCTCACCACTGGCGGTGAGCATAATTATAGGGATATTATTCTTTTTCCTGATTTCTTTCAGAACTTCGAGACCAGATATTCCTGGCAACATAATATCTAAAATTATCAAATCAAATGAGGAGTTAATTGAAGTTTGATGCTGTTCAAGCAGTTCTATACCATCTTCACCAGAATTGGCAATTTCAAGATTAATCTGATGATGTGAAAGAAAATCGCAAAGTAAATTCCCTAGCTCAACATCGTCATCGATTAATAATATTTTTTTATAAGTATCCATCGTATATGTCTAATTTAACTCAGTTTATTAAATGACTTTACATAATCTTCTCTGAATCATTCATTTATTTAACATTTCTTGACAATAAATTGAATTACTTGACCGTCTTACCGCATCTCAAAGAGTAGGATTTAAAGTATCTAAATAAAAATACTGGAGAAAAAATAATTAAATCTAAAAAAACTAATCCTCTTTCCCCTGAAAAACGGTCATTTATAATGACCGTTTTTTTTATTATTCTCTTTAAATAAAAGCATTTAAATCAAATATTGGTGAAGATAAAAAAAAGATTTATAATTTAAACAAACAAACTCAACATTATTACTTTTAAAAATTGAGGATAAAATACTTATGATAAAGTTCAATACGAAGGTATCTCTGACAGCAATCTGCCTCTCTGTATTTTTTATTCAAGCTTGCGGTGTAACATACAGCGGAATTAGTGGATCTTCAGGTGGCATGAGTGGATCTTCAGGTG
>PYIJ01112200.1_pt1 | contig 12009 bp, 15 predicted proteins | sample 3578051 | NCBI WGS metagenome assembly PYIJ01 (sample SAMN08408021, study PRJNA431606) | Marine metagenome isolate SA_KN192-05_S13_5m, whole genome shotgun... | biome: marine; feature: oceanic pelagic zone; material: water; isolation source: surface water sample, 0.2-0.8 um fraction ... | reverse complement strand
TCTAAAAGTTTATTGAACATATGTTCTCCTATTATTTTTTCACTTTTGTTCCGACAGTTCTACGCACAATATCATTGTGGTTGAATTCTGCCCAATAAAGTTCAAAAGCAACTCCGTCTTCGAGTCCTTCGAACTGATGGATTTTACCAGGCTTAACTTGTGTAAAATCCCCTGCTTCCAAGATAGTTTCATCTACGAGACCATCCTGATCATCTTGCCAAACACGGACAAGCATCTTGCCCGATTCAACATAGAATCCGTTCCATTTAAATTGATGTTCATGTTCTGAACATTTAAAACCTGCTTTGTATTCGATACGGTGAAACTCCAATACACCGTTCGCATGGATCAGTTCAGTCTGACCCCAAATCTTTCCTGCTTTCATTAGAATAACTCTCCATATTTGATTACTTCTGTCTGACGTGTAATGTCCTTGATAAAGAACGCACACAATGGTTCTTTTTTAGTTTCCATAGGAACTGTGAGTAATTGTCCGTTTCTCATTTTTGGGAAATACCATTTGACATCGTTATAATAATTAATTACCTTAACTTCTCCAAACTCCGGCTTGAAGCTGGCCATTGGATTAAATAAAAATGCTTCAAATCCTCTATCTCCAATACTTGTTAGCGGAAGTATTTCTAAATCGTTTCCACTTTCGCTACAGCCTACGGCAATGTGCCAATCAATTGGCATTTGAATTTCTGTGTCACCTATTTTTAGCACTACACCCGGTGAACTAAACGACTCTAAGAAAATTAAAGGGATATAAAAGAAATCAGGGTTATTTGAATCTGAATTATCTAATACGCTAAAGCGAATGTCTTCTTCAATTTGATCTGGTAAAGTGTTTAAATCTAGTGCTTCGTTTTCTAATGTTAGTATCTGCATATATTTAGTTCCAGTCTATTTTTTCTATTGTAAACGGGTACTCTGCTTCTTTGTAAAATTTCTTACGCTGAGTTAGATGTCGCTTCGCAAACTTACATGTAGATGTAAGATCCCATATTTGCACGAAGTCTTTATCTTTTGCCTTTCTTACGCCTCTGCCTATGCTTTGTATAACTCTCACAAAGCTCTTTCCAGGCTCAATGAGAACAAGATTAAAAATACGAGGTATGTTAAGACCAACGGCGGCCACACCATATGTCGCAATAATAACTTTATTATCTTCTTCTTTAATTTCGTCATAAGTTTCTTTTCTGTCTTTTACCTTTACACTACCACTTACAAATGTACTGTCTGGTATAAGTTCTGCTAACATTTCGCCTGCACTAATCCTATCTACTAGAATTAGAGTATTGCCTGAGTCTGATATCTTAGTTAATAACTTTGCCATATATTCTATACGACTTTTATTTGTAACAAGATACTTTAGTTCTGATTGATAATCACTGTGTGCTTGTGTGTCTATTAGTTGACAAATGTTAACATGACAGTTTGACAGTACACCTTTGTCTTGCAATTCTTTTGCTGTAATATTACCTATTACAGGTCCAAGGCTTGCATGTATACTTTCAAACTCAAACTTTTCTTTAGGTATAGTACCTGTAAGACCCCAACGTATAGGAGCATTACGTAAGTTACGTGTTAATAAGTTTTTAAGTACTTCTGCTTTTGCTTGATGTACTTCGTCAATAATAATTGTGCTCACACCTTCTAAGAATTCAGCAAGTGATAATATTGCTGAACCATCTTTATTCTTCTTGTCAAGTATATTCAAACTTTGCCAAGTACATATAGTATGAGTCTTACCTAATTGTTTCCTATCACCAAAGTACACACCCACATCGAGATTACAATTAATGTAGTCCTCTTCCGTTTGCTCGACGAGACTCTTATTGGGGACAATAACAAGGCTACGCCCGTATTTCTCAGTCATGTGACTTAGTGTCGCCGTGGTGATAGTTTTGCCTGCTCCAGTAGCGATCTGTTGCAAGCTCTGTGGATTGTCAAGGAAGTTATTAATAGCTTCAACTTGATAATCTCTCAGTATAATTTCTTCTCCTTCTGCTGAATGACCTTTAGGCCATCTTACGCCTTGGTCTGCCCAATAGCGTTCTGTACAGTGTGTAAATTTTAAATCAATAGGATGTCGTCGATCTTCGATATCAACTATTTCTACGTTATTTTTTGCAAGGACTTCTTGCACTACATTAAGATGGTTAACATAACCCGTGCCACCAATACCAAAGAAAGCAACTTTGCCATCCCAACGTCCTAGTTTATATTGTGGCATATAACGTGCATATGGTACTTCAAACTTTAACGCACTTGCAAGTTTTCTTCGTACATCTACCTCTAGTCCTTCTAGTTTAATATTCACTTCGTCTTCAATAACTAGTTTACATGTTCGCACGTATGTATTTCCTCTCTTGTCTATCCCACTGTCCACCTGTTGTAATCTCATCATATGTAATACGTAGATCAAATCGGTCTACGTAATTAGTAACATGATTAAATGTTAACTTAGAACTATCAAAAGATAGAACACAGCTCGCTCTCCAATCTGCTTGTAGTAGCGGCTTAGGTAGTTTTATAGTACTAATATACACTACTTTAGTATCTTTGTCAACCAAATTATTAAGTTTTTGTTCTTTAATGTATTCGTTAAATGGATCATTACCGTCCTTTCTAAACATTACACTCATTTGCTCACAAGGAATAATATGTTTCAATATGTTATGTACTGTAAATAATTGGTCGTGTGCAGTGTCAGGTTTGAGAGTAACTAGCAATGGTAGTCTATTAATCTCAGATATTGCTAATACCAGATCGTTTAGATTCACAGTTTTATTATTAAACAATACAACTGCACTATCTCTTTTTATAATATTTTGAGCTATAATACTATGATTTTTTATACTTTCGTTTACTAGATTATTATTAAATTCTTTCAATCCATACAAGTATCTTCTATCATAATACAGAGATAATGTATCTTCATCACATGCGCCTAGTTCGTTTTTTAAAGTTTCTTTTGCTACATCTGGAATATTACAAACTGTATAATCATATACACCCGGTATATAATCGTCTCTATTATTTTCATATTCTACTAATCGATTATAGATATCTGAAAGTTCTTTATGTACAGAAAACTTAGTCTTAAATTTATTTGCAATCTCAATTACTTCAAATATATTCTTAGGAGTTAACGGAAAGCAATGCACATTATCTTTATAGTAATGGCTTTTTTGATTATGGATATCTAACTTACGCAAGTCTTCTATTCTATCAATAACTTTTTTATTAAAAGGAAATCTAATACCAATTACTTCTTCGCCTTGATATTCTAATAATTTTATCCAATGAGATCTATCTATTTCTCTTAGCGGATATTTAAGAACATTAACATGCTTATGAATATCAATATTATGCTCTGTCCATAGTCTGCCATATGTTAATAACTTTTGCTTAACCACAGCAAATTGTCTATCAGTCATAGCAGTCTTTCTAGATATCTGCTTATCTATACTTCTTAGGATAGTTCTATCAACATTTTCCATCTTGCCTGATTCAACTAAAAAGGAAAGACAGTCTTCGCACGTGGCTGGATTCTCTATTTTCATATGTATATTATAACTTAAATTAACTTAGAAGTCAAGTGTTTTAATGGAATTCCTTGAGAAATTTCTTCAATAGTATATTCCGTATGTGCGTAGTCATTAAGCCATTGTGTTCGATCGCAGTATAATGGATCTTCAATCTGTTGTAAGTTTTGTAATGCTACATCAAATGCTAAACTACTTGGGCCTGTAAATGCAGGCACACCTTCAATTACACTGTGTATACCTGGATTACTTGACCAACTTACAGTAGCCCATACATTATCAAAGCCCATATCAAAATCGTCATATGTGCCTTTTATTTGATGAGGTTCCTGTCTTTCTACGTGTCTTAGCCCACGTTCTATGTGTTCTAATCTACAGCGAGGGTGTGGTCTAAATAGTATAGGTCTGTCTGTTACTTTGCGTATTTGATCGTAGGTTTCTAAAAACCAGTTGCTCATACGTGGCATTCCTTGCCACTGTAAACTTTTATCGTGTTGTCCACATATAAGAATATATTTGCCTTCAGTGCGCCATGGTTTAAGCACCAAGCCTAGTTGTTTAGCTCTATCACTATTATGCCCAGTTGGTCCAAAGTATGCATCACGGTTTATTCCATTAAGTGCGACTTTCCACGTTTCGCCTCGTTTAATGCCTCCGACTTCGAGGACAATGGTTGGTTTCTCTTGTTCCCATACTTCTTTGTTTCCAGCCATTCTTCCATTAAACAACACGCTCCAAATAACATTAACATCGGCACTAGAATCATTATAAGTAACATCATGCCCGTTATTGTTAAGGCTATTTGCAAAAGCATCAAAAACAGGCTTGCTATTGAGTGCACCATACTGTGTCCATAAACTAAATTTCATTCCAATACGCTTCGTTGCGATTTCCCATTAGGTCCTTACGCTTCGAATGTCCATCGTCCTTGCGGGCGCCTTTCATATGATCAATCCACTTACCTAAATCACTATTGATAAGAGGATGCCCTCCACCACCTGTCTTAGCAGTGTTTACATAGATGTGTTCGCTGTAATCATGTACACTAGCATCTATATTTTTCATTAAGTTTAATATGTGTCCAAACACATAACTATCATGCCATTCTTCTAATTCAAATATGCCATTATCAGCATCTTCATAAAATCTTTCAAACTCTTTTAAGAACTGCACACACATTGGATGATTCATATTCATACCATAAAATCCGCACTCTGGCCATGTCTGTGATCCTTTACCACGTCCTACATATGTTATCCACTTGTCATCTGGTAATTGTTCTGCAAACTGTTCGTAACTCCAATCGCTGTGAACATAAGTGTCTGCGTCCATCCATACTACCCAATCTTTATGATTTGCACAAGCATCAAATACTGCATAAGTTTTATTTGCAAACCTAATTGCGTCCCACTTAAACTTCTTATGCCAATCTCTAGGACGTCTAGCTTTGATATGATCTGGTGGTATGCCATTTGCTTTATCAATATTACCCCAACGTGCTTTAAAAGCATTAAGTTTAGGTAGTGCTTGTTTTGCATCTAGTATTTGTATATTTTCTTCACTAGGGTTTTCAGGTGTACAGTCCTCTGCATATACAACTAATTTAATATTAGGATCAACTCTTTCAGCAAAGCTATCTAAAAAGCGTTGTCCATATTTTTCTAATCCTGGTTGATGAAATGTTGTTAGTACTGTTATTTGTTTCATTTGTGAACCCAATTCCTCATATGTTGCCAACACTCTCCTGAGCGTAGTTCGTCTAATCTCCAATGCATCATTGCTAGTCTACGTAGCCATGTTTCTCTATCAAAATCATAACTTGGATTTTCAATTTCTTTTAAGTGTCTATTTGCTACTTCTGCCGACTGACTTCTTAAAGGATCAAGTACAAAGATAGGTACACCTTCTATTGCGGCTACTACTGCCGGACTACTGTTATAACTTATTACAGCATATGCATCGTGTAAATCTTTGAGTAGTGTACTAGTCGGAGAACTTATTTCTACTTTATGACCAATAGCACGTAATTGTTGTACATGCTTTGGCAACTTTTTATCACCAGGATGAAATCTAACTAATACTTTTCTATCTGTAAATCTTCTAAGATCTTGTAGTAATACATGTAACCAGTTAATTACTGCTAGACCATCCATACTCCAACCCATATCACGCTGACATGTTATTAAAATATAATCACCATGCTTTTTATATGGCTTTATAGATAAATTTAAATCATCTCTTAAGTTTGCCCAACGCTGTGGATAAATTTTACTATCACAGTATTCTCCTGTGTTAGGAAAAATACCATCATAACTATAACGCAAATATGTTTTTGTATTACCTGGATCGTATGCTAAAAATAAATTACTGTCAGCAATAATTGTTCGTTTGCCAATACTTGCTTGTCCGTCTAATACATTGCGTCTTAAATTTAAATGTGGAACATGTTTACTTTGTGGGTGTACAAATCCTTGTAGCACAGCAACATCTGATGGTTCATATGTATTAGAAGTTACAATCATTCCTTTGTCACCTGTCTTGGTTACTCCTTCTACAAAGTATTCTAATAGTTTAGGCTTTTCAGGATTTTTATTTCCTGGAGGGATTGCGTTCATGTAAGCATAAACTTTTAATGGTGTATCAGTCATATAACTTCATCTCCTCTATCATTCTCAGTGCAACTCCTCTATTAATTTCATCTAAACTATATTGACAATAAGATAGATAATGAAGTAAGTTTAAAAATTCTGATTCAGCTGGATATTTTGGTGTTTCGATATCTGATAGATCACGATTAGCAACACTATCAACACAACTAGGCGCCATTGTAAATGCAGGAATACCATAGTGCATTGCTTCAAGTGCGGCCATACTTTGGTATGTAACTACAGCATAGATTCTATCTCTTGCACATTGCGCCGCTACTGTATTTTCTTTAATTCTATCTGGACGTAATCCTTTTTCTCTAATTACAATTGGTCTGTCTGTATGTTTTTTAAGTTCTGCTATTGTTTCTTTTACCCAAGTATCTTTATCTAAGTTGTAAAATTGACAAGGCTTTTCGCTAGGTGTAACTAACAAGATTGGTCCGCCTTGTAATGGTTTACGACCATAATAATTCATATATGGAGCAAATTGACACAACTGTACAAAACGATCATTGGGCATGCCTGGCTTTATTTTTGTATGTTGAATATTATTTTTAACAACTCTATAAAAGTGTTTCTTCTTCATTAGGTTGCCCATATATCCGTTATCAATATAATAAAAGGGCCGTCCAGTATCCCAACATTTCCAAATTTCTTTACGCTTAGTCATACTACGAAATGCTACAGGGATCTCATTAGGCCAAGGACTCTCATTTATTTTACTTGATATTTCCTTCCTATCAATTACAAGAGCACCAGTACCGTGTTGCCAATGCTTCATAATTTCATCATCGCCGTTCAACATTAACATAGTTGGTGTTTGTGTGTCGTCAGGCTTTTTAGCATACCTCTCCATATATTATACCTCGTCTTCCATCATATTAAATAGTTCTGTTTTCCATTCGGCATGAAATTCGCAATCTCTACAATTTTCAAACCATGGGCCTCCTTCTGTGTAATGAATAAGTTTTGGTTTTTCAATATCGTCATAGACTCCTACAAGATAATTCCATGTATGATCTATACTACCAATTTCTTCATCTTTTAACCAACTGAATCTGTGCATATATGCACCATTAAGTTCTTCATTGTTTACAAAGTCTTGTGTCACTACTTTATTACTAGGATGTCCGCAGTTCCATAATACCATTGAACTCCAATTCTTGCGTGGGTAGATAGTTTGCTTTTGACCATCCATTTTTGTAGTTTCAGTAACTTTGTAATCATGCTGTACACACATTACAGCATACTTGTCGTCTGCTTGATCAAATAGTTCTTTTATATCAGTTGTCAGTATCATATCGCTATCCATAAACACTGCCCAACCTTTAAAATTTGTTAGTTCAGGAATAAGGAAACGTGTAAATGTAAATTCTGTTGATGCTAATTTATCAATAGGTCTTTTATACCAACCTGCATCTCTTAATTCTTGTTGTTTTAATGGACGTACATCTACGTCTTTGCTTCGTGCAAGGATACTATGTTTGCACACTTGGTATGCAATATCTTCTCTAGTATCATATCCTACAAATACTTTCATAACTACCTTCTTTCTATATCTTCTTCTACACAGTTTTTACCGTACTGTATCTCAACTAATTTAAGATCTGTATCGTGTTCGTTAGCTAGTTGGTGCCATGTTCCGACTGGTATATGTAAAGACTGATGTTGTGTATATACACCTAAAGTATCTATGTCAGTACTAGAGTCTAGTGTGTATACTGTAGCTGTACCTTCTGCTACAAACCAATGTTCTGAACGTTCTTTATGTTTTTGCATTGATAGTTTATTGCCTGGTGGCACGGTTAATTCTTTTACTTTAGTATGATTGTCGTATTCATGTATCACTCTATAATACCCCCAACTACGCTTTGTCTTAGGACTTTTATATTCTTCTAAAATCCAACTACTACTATTTTTCTTATCTTCTCCTCCAACACCAAATACAAAATCACAGTAAGGTAAATCACCATATGTACTCATCTCTGGTATGTTAGCATCTGTTCTATCTCCGCCGTTGGCGAAAATAACTTTTGTACCACTGCCATGTGTTGCCAGTGTTTTGTATATTGCTCCGCATGCTGTATTGTCTGCATCATCGAAACTAATAACGTCATCTACTACAGAAAGGCCTTTAATAATTTCAATCCTCTCGTCAAATGGCATAAAAAATTTGCCTTTTTTACGTATTAACCATTCGTCACTGTTTACGCCAACAATTAATTTATTACCTAATTGTTTTGCGGCTTTGAAATAAGCCAGGTGTCCTGAGTGTATAGGATCAAAACCTCCTGTAACTAATACTACGTCCATACTGATATTTATGTACGCAGTTATTTGCTTGTTGTTGATTTGATACCTTGAACTTTTGTAAAGTAAGGTTTATATGCACGTAACCAAGGACATAATTGTTTACACATGATAGCATCGTTAGGCCACCATCCAATTACATCTTGTAATTCGCATATTTCTTTTGCGGCTTCTGGTTTAATAATATAAGCACTGTGTCCTGGCAAGCCTTGTGGTATACTTTCATCTGCCACCCAAGGTACTTCTTGTTCTCCTGAATCATCTAATTTGTTATATAATTTCCAATTGAATGTAGCATGATCAGGATTGTTAATACTTATTGCTCCGCCTTCAAAGTTAAAAGGTTTAAATTGTCTAGTAAAAATTGCATCATGCTCTAGAACCATTATAGGTTCATTGTGCTGTATTGCTTTCTGCCATAGTGTATAATGACTGCCAGCGGCCGCAATACGTTTTGTCATGTCGTATGTTTTATAGGCTTTGAGTGTCATGCCTGTGTTAGGACATGTTTTCTTTTTACTATAAGGCCATTTCCAATTTACTTCCCACATGTTATCTGGAGTAATAGCGTCAAACTTTTGTACGTCTATCCAACTTTTTGTATCTATAATACTTTGAATACAACGATCAGCGTGTAACTGACTATCTTCGTGTCCTGGAATTGCAATTATAAATGCCTTCATTTTGCTAACACATATACTCTACAAGGCACTCTGCCTTTTAATCCTGTTGATTCAAATGTTGATTCTAACTGTAAATTTGTGTTCTTAAAAAGTTGCCGTAGTTCATTATCGTAAATTTCTACAGGATCCCAAGGTCTTGCATTGTTGTCATCGGGACCATAACCGTGTTCTAGATATAATTTTCCTGTTGCTGACATTTGATCAGCCCATACTTTAATAGTTCTAACAGGATCAAAACAATGATCAAAAGCGTTTGAATATACAATATCAAAATATCCTACCCAATCTTCACGTACATTATTAAAGTCGTGTTGTACAGTCATTGGAAACTTAGATGCTGTATGAGAAACTTCTGTACCTATAATTTCTGCATCTGGAAAACTTTCTTTAAAATAAAATTGTTCAGCCGCGTTTCGAGTGCCATGACAAAGAATTTTTGTCGCTTGTTTCTTATCTTCGCAAATCTTTCTAATAGTCTTTTTCTCAACGTAAATATTTTTTAGTTTTTTTACGTTAGCCTCAATTTGATTTTCGAGATATTCTTCGTAATTTTTATATTCATATACTTTCATAACAACTCCTACTTCTACTTATTTCATTTTTTGTGCGAATCCATGCATACTGGTATGTATATCATTAGTCCATTCACTCATTACTTGATACCAACCCCATTCATTAGGGTATAGCTTATGTTCTTTAACTAGTTGTCTTACTAATGCACGATTAAAATGTTTACGATGATGTATTAGAATATCACATGGTAAAAATCCATACCAATCATCATGTGGATTTGTTTTATCTACTTCTTCAACAATTCCAGACCCAAATGTTGGTCCTCTGTTTGGTCTTGTCATAAATCCAACAGGTCCCTTTTCGTGTGCTTTGCGTAACCAATTATGTAAATCAACTTGTCCGTCTATTTCTGTATTCCAATCTACTCTAATAATTAAATCATGATGAACTGGTATTTTAGTTACTAAATCAGCGTGTGCCATTATAGGAGCAATACCAAAATAAAAGTCATCAAATAATTCTTTAGACTTTACATACTGTGAGTACTTGGCATGCTTACTATGTGGTGATACTTCCATAGGATGATAATGCCATTTAGGATAGTGCATTGTAAATAATCGTTCGTGATATTCTTGCGGAATAAGATTTGTTTTATTACTCCATGTATGATAATAAAAGTTACAGCCGGGAAGTTTTTGTCGTAACTGATCTACAATAATACTATTCTTATCGTTAACACCACTTACACAAATTGCTATGTTCATTTAAAAAACCATTTCATTATATTCTTTGCAAGATGTATTTGACTTTTTACTCCTGGGTGCGGCCTAGTATGTCTTTGTTTATCTAGTCCATCATCAATATGGAAATCTTTCATGTGATGAAATGTTTTTGCTTGGAGTGTATCTATTTTTAAATTATTAAAAACATTTTTATATTTGTTGATAGAATGTTTATTAATAAGATGAAAGTCTGTTACACCTTTACTTTTCATGTATGCATGTGCATAATTTATCAGCACAGTATTTTCATATACACAGTCATGGTCGTAGTGGTAATCTTCATACCATGTGCTTATTAATTTAGAATACTCTTCTTTTTGTTCTGGTGTAAATCCCATCCAAAAATCTTTATGCATATGATCTTTATAAATGAATGCTGGCATCATATGTAATTTATGGTCAGTAAAATTACCACCTATATTCAATTTTGCATTATAAGGTTTATATTCTTTGAATATAGTTTTGCGTTCAAAATTACTCCATAGTACAATTACTACTGTAGGTTCATTAAAATTATAATTAACTATTTCATTTAAGATTATTTTATTACTAGCACCAGGAATGCCTTTGTTATCTAATGAATGAAATTTTCCATATGTTTGTAAATGATTTGACCAAGCCATTCTGCTAGGTAAGGTTCCTGGACCGTTTTTGTTTACATCAAGACAATCCGGTAACCCATGTCCAAATGTAAAACTACAACCAAATACAACTAATTTATGCTTTTCGAGATCCATGTATTTTTCCTTGCACTTGTATCAAAGTCAAACCCCCAGTATTCTATATCTTCTTTGTACCAATCTGCGATATCTTGTACAGTTCTTGGATTATATAATTCTTTGTAGTCAGCTTTAATACTTGTAACATTTCTTGCACGTGGCATATTATCTATACCTAAATATTTTGGTGCTTCTTCGTTTAAATGTTCAAGTCTTAATATATCACATACAACTTCATTATTGTGATTTTTTACATGATGCTTTTGTGGCCACCATCCTCTGATAGCTCTATACCAAGTTAAAGGTTTAGTACCCCATTCGTATCTTTCTTCTATAAAATGCTGAAGTGATTGTGTATTTGCATATGACTCTTTAACATGTCCTCTTTCTATTGCTTCTTTAGCAAAAAGATATCTGCTTACTACTTTGCTCCAGGGATTACGCACAATAGCAAACGATTGATATTGATCTGTAATATGATTACTTACATCTATCCAACGTGCATGTTCTACACCTTTAGTATCACGTTCTGCGTATTGTTTCATAGTATTTCTAAATTCTTTATAATTAGAAATCCAATTTTTATTTACAGGCAAAATTTTATCTTTGAAAATTTCACTACCACGAATTGTCATGCCGCCGTTTTTTGGTATGTGAATAAATAATTTCATTTTAGTTTCCATTCGTATCCAATAGTTAATCCTACATTTTCTATATCGTACTCATATGCAGGTGCTATAAACCATCCTCTGTCTGTGTATCTCATAAAAGGTACAATGTCTGCTCCGCTATATCCAGTT
>PYIJ01114432.1_pt1 | contig 12017 bp, 8 predicted proteins | sample 3578051 | NCBI WGS metagenome assembly PYIJ01 (sample SAMN08408021, study PRJNA431606) | Marine metagenome isolate SA_KN192-05_S13_5m, whole genome shotgun... | biome: marine; feature: oceanic pelagic zone; material: water; isolation source: surface water sample, 0.2-0.8 um fraction ... | reverse complement strand
CATAGGCCAACATACCAAGGTCACCGAAGTAGCCTTCAGACAGCACATCGGTGGACAGTGCTGCTGTGTGGTAAGTCGGTAGGGTAATCAAGTGGTGGAAGATACCTGCTTCGCGCGCTGCGTCGGCCTGGAAGGTCTGTACCGCCGCGTCTGCTGCGTCAGACAACTCGGTGCCGTCGATGGCTGCGTCCATCAGGCCCATAGGGTTCACTTCGGGGTCTGGGTACGCCGACAGGTCTTTGCCTGCAGCTTTCCATTCTGTGTATACCTGCTCACGGAACTTCAGTGTCCAGTTGAACGACGGTGAGTTGTTGTAAACCAGTTTGGCTTCTGGTCGTACCTCGCGAATGGCGTTTACCATGGCGGCGATCTGTTCAACGTTTGGCTTTTCGGTTTCAATCCACAACAAGTCGGCGCCGTGCTCTAGGCTAGTGATGCAGTCCAGTACGACTCGATCAAAGCCTGTGTCTTCTTTAAAGGCATACAGGCCGTTGTCCAAGCGCTTCGGTTTGGCAAGCTTGCCGCCGGCGCGAATGGTGATGTCACCATCCTGCAGTTCAGAAACGTCCTCGATCACTTCGGTGTCGAGGAACTCGTTGTACTTGCTGCCCAGATCGCCTGGCCGAATGGATACTGGCACCTTTTGCGTCAGGCCAGCGCCTAGCGAGTCGGTGCGAGCAACAATGATGCCGTTGTCGATACCCAGTTCTAGGAATGCATAACGCACCGCATTGATCTTCGACACGAAGTCTTCGTGGGGCACGGTGACTTTGCCAGCCTGGTGACCACACTGCTTGGCGTCGGAGACCTGGTTTTCAATTTGAATCGCACAGGCACCTGCTTCGATCATGCGCTTAGCCAGCAGATAGGTAGCTTCTTCGTTACCGAAGCCAGCGTCGATATCGGCAATAATCGGCACAACGTGGGTTTCATAGTCGTCGATGCGCTGAATGATGGAATCTGTATTGCCGCCATCAGCGCGTGCCTCATCAAGCTCCGCGAACATGTGTCGCAGTTCGCGGGCGTCTGCTTGCTTCAAGAAGGTATAAATCTCTTCGATCAAATCAGACACCGTAGTTTTTTCATGCATGCTTTGGTCAGGCAGCGGGCCGAACTGTGAGCGCAGCGCCGCAACCATCCAACCCGACAGGTAGATGTAGCTGCGGTCGGTGGTTTGCTGGTGTTTCTTTACACTCATCATGACTTGCTGGGCAACAAATCCGTGCCAGCATCCCAGAGATTGCGTGTACTTACTGGTGTCGGCGTCGTAGTTGGCCATGTCGCGGCGCATGATGTCAGCCGTGTACTGGGCGATTTCAAGGCCAGTTTTGAAACGGTTCTGCAGTTGCATGCGCACTGCGTACTCCGCATTGATGGCGCTCCATTCTTGCTTGGCGCCAATGGTTTGACGAGTTTGTGCGATAAGGTCGAGATAGACTGACATGGAAGATCCTCAATTGCTGTTCACGATGCTGATGTTGCGCGGCTATGGTTGAAAACGGCGAGCTATCCAGCGATGGCGCGGCACTGTAACCGCGGGAGAAACAGAATTAAAAAGAATAACTGACAACCAATATATTCTTTTCAGGAAAATCGGCTACTGGAGATCGCGCTGCCAAAACGCTGCGTCCGCAGGCCCATAGGCGCGCTAGCCGAGCGCGAAAGTAAGATCGCCGAGCGCGCCGAGGTCGGCGCGGTATTTGCCCGCTTTGCCGGAGTGCATGCTGCCTATGGAACCGGTCATCAACATGTGGCCGGCTTGCAGTGTGTAACCTTGTGCCAGGGTGCTGTTGATTAGCCAAATCAGTGCATCGCGCTGCCCGGCCATCACGCTGCCCGCCGTCGCCGTATGAAGCACCTCATCTTCTGCCGCCAAGCGCCTGAGGGTCACGGGTATCGCGTCGAGATCTATGTCTAGGGGATGCTTATTTGATGCCCCAACAATGCAGCCGTAGGAGGCGGAATTGTTCGAGATCAAATCCACGCTGGTGGGTCGCTGTTGTAGGTTGGGTGAGGCCAGTTCGATCATGCCTCTACAGTGGGTAATGGCGTCAAACACATCGCGCTCGGTGACCGGTTTTGTGATCGGCTTGCCGAGGGTAAATCCGACTTCAGTCTCAAGTAGCACAGGTCGATCGGTTTTTATGGCTGTCGCGCCATCGGCCTGATGGACAGCGCGCTCAAACAAAACGCCAACAATTGGTTCGTTTATGCCCATGGCTTGCTGGGCGGGTTCTGCTGTTAGGGCCGCTTTGTAGCCATAGACTCGGCCCCAACCGCCATGGTCCTGTAATTTCCTAACAAGCTCGCGCTGTAGTGAGTAGGCATCGCCGATACTGATGCCTGGATAGTCAACGCTGATGTTCTGTACAGGCTTTCCGGCCAATGTGTTGGCCAGCACTGCATCGAGCCAAGCGTTTTGTTGTGAATCGGTCATATTTATTGCCGCCGTGGTCGATGTGTTTGAGTGTGTGATGCCGACAAGAGCGCAAAACTCAGCTGGCTTGCGCTAGTATCCTGCCCGCGCCAGCGAGGTTCAATTCAAACGAAGAGTGACATCGTTGAGCTTGCCGGTTCCTTTTATGTCGATAGCCAGAGAAGCCCAATGTCCGATCCTTTGCCAAGTCGCGCTGCTAAGCTGCTCAACATACTCGATCTGAAGAAGATCGAAGAAAATTTGTATCAGGGCGAGAACGAAACCGAGAACGGTGCGCGCTTATTTGGTGGTCAGGTGCTGGCTCAGGCATCCGCGGCAGCTTACCGCACCGTCGATAAGGTGCATTTGCACTCTTTGCACGCATACTTTTTGCGGCCGGGCCGAGTGGATCGTCCCGTGCTCTATGAAGTGGAGCGCGTGCGTGACGGTCGCAGCTTTGTTACGCGAAGGATTGTCGCCATTCAAAACGGTCAAGCAATTTTCAACATGGATGCGTCGTTTCAAGCGGCAGAGCTCGGTTTAGAACACAGCGCGCCCATGCCCAACGTACCGCCACCGAGGGAACTGCGCGAGGATGTAGAGGTCGCAAGGGAACTTGGTGGTCCTCAAGCAGATCCGCGGATGAGCCCGATGGCAAAGGCTGATCGTCCCTTTCATTTACGGTCGGTCTTTGAATTGGGAAGCAAGGCCTGGGGTGAGGACAGATTTTGGAATCCAACCTGGATCAAGTTCCGTGAAGCCGCCACCTTGCCGCAGCCGATAGAGGACCCCGAAGAGGCAGCCTTCCGCGAACAGGCGCTGGCTCGGTGTTTGGTTGCCTATGCGTCTGACATGGGCTTGGTGAGTACCGCAGTGCTGCCACATCAAAGTGGTACCGACCGCAGTGAGGTGCAAATGGCTAGCCTCGATCACAGTTTGTGGATACATCGCGCCGTGCCAGTGGATCAGTGGTTCTTGTTTCATAAGCGCACGTCTACAGCGCAAAGTTCTCGCGGCATGGTGCATTCAGAGTTTTTCTCCGAAAGCGGCGATTTGGTTGCGTCGATGAGCCAAGAGGGCCTGCTGCGCAAGCGACGTGGCGACGAACAATAAGTGCAACGTGTTAGTAAGACGTTTGGGTGGGTGTTAAGGCGATAGCCTGACGCTGCATGGCGCTGGCTAGGGCGGCCATCGTTTGATCGTCTAACGGTATGTGTGTTGCATCAGCAACCACCTGATTCCACGTAGGATCAAGGCCATGCCAATGCCCGTCATAGAGAATTTCATTCCAGGCGTGAAAGCGAAAGCCCGAAGTCGGTAAGGCGCTATATGCGATGCCATAAACAGTCCGCGTCGGAATGCGCTGGCTGCGCGCCAAGGTGGTAAGTAGATCGGCAAAATCCACACACTCCCCATAGCCCTTTTCCAGCGCACCGAGCACGGTGCCTGCGGGCTGATGCGCAGCGTAGGTCAATTGGCCGCGAGTAAGTTCGATGAGTTGTCTGTTCAGGGCAATAATGGAGGCGAGAGGGCTAATAGGTTGCTGCTCGAGCAGAGCAGTAATCTGAGGGTGGTCAACTGGCAAACTCAGCGACCCAGACAAATAGTCCTGAGCAATGGCATCGGTAGCGCGAGGTAGGTGGGTCGCGCTAAGCGTTGGTGGCAGGCCTAACGCCTTCAGGTTGCTGTCGCCCAAGGCTCGAAGTGCGAGCGTTAGCGCGGTGAGTTGCTGTGCGGGCTCCAAATCTTGCGTGAGCGGGGCCACCGCGCGCTGACTCGCCCATTCAACGGTGTCGGCAAACAGATGCTGCTGCAGTTGTCCGAGATCCGTCTGGGTAAGTTCAAAGCGAAACTGGTGGGGCGCCTGAAAACTCGTCAGTCTCAGACGGCTATCGAGTGCCGTTGTGGAGGCGTCGTCGACGGATTGCAACCTATAGCCGCCATCAGATTTCGCGATGACGCGATGGCGACGTTCGCCAATATTGAGTTGGGGCATATCCAAGTATCGTTCGATAACCTCTTCGCCGAGATCCGGTCCCCGCGCCAATCGCTGTTCTAAGTGGAGTTGATCTGCCAGCGAGTACTCCCAAGACCGTTCAACGACCTCCGTATTTGCATCGCGCTTGATGGTGATCACATAGCCTGTTTTGACAGGGGTCAAGCTGACGGTCTGCTGCCGATATTCACGTTTTTCATCCAGCGTTGCGGTAAGCAACTTATGCGGTGGGGTCTTGGCGAATACCTGCTCTTGCTCAGAGCGATAGGGAGGCGCATTCAACATGTTGATGTTCAATCGCTGGGTCATGACCCAGTTACCTTGGGCATCTGTCTCGGTGCTTGTGTGCAGGTAGCCAACGGTGCTGTCTTGCTGAATCACCCTATACACGCGATCCCCAAGTCGCTCGTCCATTAGGGACTGAAGATTCGATTGCGATGGACGCGTGGTCAGCCAAATCAGGCACACAGCAAGTGCCAGACCACCGCACCAAAGGGGCCACAGCGTCGTGTTTTTTGTGCGCACCGGCGAGTCGTTTGCTGGGTTCACGGGTAAGTGCTCTAAATCACTCGGCTGCGCGCAATTTTGTCACCGCAAGCGTGGTTTTTCATGCGCATACCTCTCACAATTACGACTTCCGCGTGGTCTGTTTTTGGCTGCGTGTCGGACAACAAAGGCAGTCATGGAAAACGAAACCACAGATTTTATCCGCCAGCGCATCGAATCTGATTTGGCGGCGAATGCTCTGGATAAGGGTGTGATTACCCGCTTTCCGCCCGAGCCCAACGGATTCTTGCATATCGGTCACGCCAAAAGCATCTGTCTAAATTTTGGCGTCGCCAAAGAATATGGCGGTGCAACCTATCTGCGCTTTGATGACACCAACCCCGTCAAAGAAAACAACGAATATGTGGAATCCATTCAGCACGATGTGGCTTGGCTTGGCTTTCAGTGGAAGACCATTACCCATGCGTCTGACTATTTTCAACAGATCTACGACTACGCTGAAGCGCTGATGAGTGATGGTAAGGCCTACGTCTGCTCCTTGAACGCTGAAGAAATTCGCGCCACCCGTGGCACGTTGACTGAGCCCGGTGAAAACAGCCCTTACCGTGATCGTTTGGTAGCAGAGAATTTGGACCTGTTCCGACGCATGCGGGCTGGAGAATTTCCTGACGGGGCCCATGTAGCGCGCTTGAAAATCGATATGGCCTCGCCAAATCTGAATATGCGTGATCCGGTGATTTACCGCATTCGACACGCCCCTCACCAACGCACCGGCGATGCTTGGTGCGTATATCCCATGTACGACTTCACCCATGGCATTTGTGATGCGATTGAGCATATATCCCATTCACTGTGCACGCTGGAATTCGCCGATCACCGGCCGCTGTACGACTGGGTGCTCGACAATATCCACATCAACTACCATCCGCCGCAGATCGAGTTTTCGCGGCTGGGTCTGGAATACACCGTGATGAGTAAACGCCTGCTGCATCGTTTGGTAGACGAGCACTTGGTCAGCGGTTGGGATGACCCGCGCATGCCCACGATTGCTGGGCTGCGCCGACGGGGCGTTCCTGCCAGCGCGATACGGGAATTTTGTCAGCGCATTGGTGTTACTAAGCAAGACAACGTCATAGAGATGAACTTGCTGGACTTCTGCATTCGGCAAGAGCTGGAGGCCAGCGCCCCCAGAGGCATGACGGTGCTGAAACCGTTGAAGGTGGTCATCACGAATTACGAAGGTAGCGAAACTTTAGAGGGCCCATGGCATGCCCAGAACCAAGACCTAGGCAGGCGCGAGTTGCCCTTTGGCGCTGAGATTTATATTGAGCAAGATGACTTTGCCAAGGCGCCTCCGCCGAAGTGGAAACGCCTATCCCCAGGTGAGATGGTGCGCCTGCGCTATGCCTACATCATTCGTTGTGATGAGGTGATCGAGGATGGCAACGGCGACGTCGTGCAGTTGAACTGCACTTACTTTGCCGACTCTAAGAGCGGTCAGGACACCTCGGGTCTTAAGCCCAAGGGCGTGGTGCACTGGGTGGATGCCAACGCCGGTGTGCCAGTTAACGTTATGGACTACGGTCGGTTATTTAAAGTTGCCAATCCCTCGTCCAAAACGTTTATCGACGACATCAATCCCGATTCGCTGACCCGGTACAACGCCATTGCGGAGCCAGCCTTACTGACGCACGCATCAAGACGTTTTCAATTCGAGCGGCAGGGTTATTTTTGTCTTGACCAGCATAGCGACGACACCGTGCCGGTATTTAATAAGACCGTTAGCCTGCGGGAAGGTTTCTAGGCCCGCCAGATGCTGCCCGCCTCGATAATATTAATGGAAGTCAGCCCCAGAGACGGGCTGCAAAACGAAGACGTGTTGGTCTCCACAGAGCAAAAACTGCAGCTGATTGACCATGCCCTCGCCTGCGGCAGTCGACGCATCGAAGTCACAAGCTTTGTCCATCCCGAGCGTGTGCCGCAAATGGCGGATGCAGAAGCTGTTTGCGCCGGTCTGCCCGAGCGCCCAGACGTGCGCTATACCGGCCTGATTTTGAACGAACGCGGCTATCGCCGACTGCGTGAAACCACGCTAGATGAGGCCGGTTTGGTCGTACCAGTGAGCGATACATTTGGTGAGCGCAATCAGGGTCAGCGCGTGGCGGACGCCGTTGCCATGGCCCGAGAATTGATCAGCGACGGCAAGCAAACGGGTTTTCCCGTGCAGGTGACCTTGGCGGTAGCCTTCGGTTGTCCGTTTGAGGGTACTGTGCCGCTGCAAAATCTTCTCGCCGTAGCGGAAGCCTTGCTTGAAGCTGGGCCGGTAGAAATAGCGCTCGCCGATACGATTGGCGTTGGGGTGCCTTGGCAGGTGCAGCAAACGTTTGCAGCGCTGAGCGAACTCGCCGGTGATGTGCCTATGCGCGCCCACTTTCACGACTCGCGAAATACCGGTATCGGCAATGCCTACGCCAGCTTGTTGGCGGGTGTCGCCACCTTGGATGCCAGTATTGGCGGCATTGGCGGGTGTCCATTTGCACCCAACGCCAGTGGCAACATTGCCATGGAAGATTTGGTGTACATGCTCAATCGCAGTGAAGTTGGTCACGATTTGAGCATGCAGCCTCTGCTGGCGGCCGCCGCATGGCTAGAACCGATCCTAGGCAAGCGTTTACCTTCTATGTTGTTAAAAGCGGGTGATTGGCCGGCTAACTGACCTTCCAACCTGATTCACCAGATACCCCGCTGAGGACAAGCTATTGACGGCAACAAACGCAGAATTTTTTGGTCATCCGATTGGCCTGCGAACCCTTTTTCTGACGGAGATGTGGGAGCGGATGTCCTATTACGGCATGCGAGCGCTGCTGGTGCTCTACATGACGGGTGCTGTCACCATGGCCAATGCAGGGCTTGGCATGAGTGCCCTCGAAGCACAGGCGATATACGGTATTTACGTGGGTATGGTTTACTTCTTGGCTGTCCCCGGTGGTTGGCTGGGCGATAACCTCTTTGGGCACCAGCGTGCAGTGCTCTATGGCGCGGTCATCATTGCCCTTGGGCACCTAACTTTGGCGGTTCCCATTCAGTCGGGGCTATTTTTTGGACTTGGTTTAGTTGCCATTGGCAGTGGGCTACTCAAGAGCAACATCTCAACCATAGTTGGCAAGCTCTACGCCGACGAAGACCCACGTCGCGATGCCGGCTTCACGATCTTCTATATGTCGATCAACATTGGCTCTACCGTGGGCTATGCCATCTGTGGGTTCATGGGCGAAAAGATCGGTTGGCACTGGGGGTTTGGTGCCGCTGGGGTCGGCATGATCTTGGGTGTTATTCAATACGTGCGAACACGGCATTTGCTCGGCGATGCAGGGCTGGAACCCAACCCCATGCCCGCAGCGAAGCGCCAACAGTACGGCCGTTGGGCCTTGGCAATCGGAGTCGTTTCTGCTGTGATCGTGATGCTCTTCGGCACTGGCGCGATCGAGGTCAGCGCAAGCGTATTTGCCGAGAATTTGGCCTATGCCCTAACGACAATAGCGGGTATCTATTTCGTTTACCTGTATGGCTTTGCTGGCCTCAACGTGGCGGAGCGCCAGAATGTGGTGTTGCTGTTTTTGCTGTTCATCGCTGCCGCTGCTTTTTGGTCGGGTTTCGATCAATCCGGCGGATCGCTGAATTTGTTCGCTCGGGACTACACCGACCTAAATGTTCTCGGTGTCGAGATGCCAGTGTCTTGGGTGCAGTTCTTTAACCCCATATATGTTGTCGTCTTCGCCCCGATGTTCGCCGCTTTTTGGGCCTACCTCGGTCGTCGCAATCTTGATCCCTCCTTGCCAATCAAGTTTGCCTTGGGTTTGTTGTTCATGGGACTTAGCTTCGTCGTCATGTTGCTCGCCGTTGGCGTGGCGCTGGAATCTGCGCCCATTGGGCTGCAATGGTTGCTCATTACCTACCTGCTGCAAACTTGGGGGGAACTGACCCTGTCGCCTATCGGGTTGTCGGCGTTCTCACGCTACTCGCCCAAACGTTATGTGGGCCAGATGTTTGGCTTGTGGTTTCTTGCCTCGGCCATTGGCGGGGTGCTTGCAGGATTGCTGGGCGGTGAAGCAACCGATGGCGGTCTCCAGAGCATGTCGCCGATCTTCACCTACATGATCCAGTACTACTTTGGCATTGCTGCGGTGTTGGCTGTGCTGGCCTATTTTTTTCGAACAAAAAAAGAGGCGTCGCGGGAAGGGTGAGAAGCGATCGCGCCTAGGTGAAGCCTGCGCTGTGATGAAAGGCGGTATTTACACGACTAGCGGTTATGCGTTTTACCCAACGATGCATTGAAATAGAGGCCTCTTTTGGAGGTTTTTATGCAGATCCACATCCGACCCTTTAAGACCGTCGACGCCGCTGAACTTCAGTCAGCTATACTGGAATCGGTCGGTCATATTGGCCCGTGGCTCGATTGGGCGACACCGCGTTACTCCTTGGCAGACGCGCGCAGTTGGGTCAGCGAGAGTCGCATCCTTTGGGCGAGACAGACGACCTACCGTTGGCTTATCACTGACGAGGACTTGCGCAATGTTTGGGGTAGCGTTGAGATCGGCCGTCCCGTGCCGGGCTCAGAAGCAGGCCGCATGGGGTACTGGATTCGGCGCCAAGCGCTAGGTAAAGGAATCTGCACTCGAGCGTCGAGAGCAGCGCTTAATTACGTCTTCCAGCGCGGTCTTTTTAACCAAGTCGATCTTTATATCGATCCGTCGAATGAGCCGAGTAAGGCGGTTGCGCGAAAACTCGGTGCAAAGTTAGAGGTCGACAAAGGGGGAGAGACTTCCGATCGAGATGTGGCGAAACCCGCGCTGCATTTTTCCGTAACGGCTGAAAAATTGGCTGGCCCAAAAGCGACGGAACGCGGCTTGGGGTCAATGGCGTCGGAGTGTGTGTCTATAGAAACGTTGGCTGCGAAAAAGTCAGGTGGCAGTGTTTATGAATTCAGACGCTCACTAAAAAAAGCTCGGGCGTAATCATCTACCCAACTTTCAAGTTGCCAGTTCTTGATATAGGCGGTATGGCCGCCTCGTTGGGTTAACTGCACGCTGACCGTCTTAGGCAGGTCTGCATAGTGCTGTGGTGGGATGATCGGGTCGTCCAGCGCCGCGAGAATGGTTGCTTCGACGCCCTCGAGTTCGTTACCGGTTAGATCGTAGGCCGCGTAATAGGCTTCGAGGTTATCGAAGTGGGTGTGCTCGGCGATGAATAGCTCGGTTAACTCGTGAATACTTTTTAGTCCCTGCATGGAGGAGAAATCGTAAACCTCTGGAAAAGCGGCTTCTTTTTGTTCCCAAAGCGCCCGCCACTTACCCATGAAGTAGCGCTCGTAAATCACACTACCAGCAATTTGCTCAACGGTATGTTGCGGGCTGATCGCGGGGCAAATGGCAAGCGTATGCAACTCAGGCAAGTGTTTTCCCAGACGAAGTGCAAAGTTACCCCCCATGGAAAACCCTACTAAGCCTGCTGTGTTGCAGCCAAAATCATCCATGATGCATTGCGCCGCAGCCACCACTTCGTCTGTCATTGCAGAATGAAATAAGCCCTCGTTTAAGTCAGCGGTGCCGCCGTGATCGCGCAGGGTCAAACGAGCGACGTGATAGCCAGCACGCTGTAGTGCATGCGCAGTGGACAGAACGTAGCTGGAATCGGCGCTACCTAACCATCCGTGGATGATCATGACCAGCGCAGCGTCAATCTGACTCGACCGATCATATTGGGCCGTAAGATGCTGTCCCTGTACGTGAATGTCCCGGCGCTCCGATCGTTGTACAAAACCATCTAGCCAGGCTGGTTTCATAATCTTACGACCAACACTGCTCACGATAGTTTGCAGATTCGGGTTTGATAGGCCCCAAGCTGGCTGAAAAGAATTGTTATCTAGCATCGCTTATTGTTGCGGCTTTGGCAGGGTTTCATTGGACGCGATACGGGTTGCTGTAAATCCGGCGGACTCCAGCAGAGCCACAATGCCGTAGGCTCCAACGGTATGCGCCGCGCCTACCAGCACGAGATAACTTTGGTTGGTCTGAAGATAGGCTTCGATTGTCTTCGCCATGCCGCGATTGCGCTGATCCAGCAGCTGTGCATGAAAGGCTCGAGTCAGCGGGTGCTCGCCGGCCTGATCCTGAATTAGTGCCAACATCGAAGCGTCGTCACCATTGAGATAGGCTCTCACCAAGGCACTTGTAGACCGCTCAATGTCGCCAAGTTCCGCTAGGGCCTGCTCCAGCAAGGCAGTTTGTACACCTAGAGGTTGGTTGAATAGCAGCCCTAGCTGAAATTCGAGGGTTTCCAACTGCAATATATTCTCAGCCTCGCGTTCTCCCAGTTGCCCAAAATAATGGTCGACGCCAAAGGCGGGGTCGTAGCCCATTGCCTTAAAGCCCAGTGCGCCTAGTTGCTGAAATGCGAGCATGGGCTTGAATGCCTGCATCTGGCCTACCGGCAAGCCATAGATCGATCCAGCTGATACCAACTGTTGGTAGATTTCTGCTGGTAGGCTTTGTCGCAGCGACTGTTCGGCAAGCGTGGCGTAGGCCATCGTCTGCCGCTGCACTTCGGTCGGAGGGTAGCGGCTCAGATCTACTTCGAATACCAGTTTTTGGGTTGCTGCGTAGGCATCTAAATAGGGCTGCGGCAATGGGTAAAGTGATTCCTTCAGGACATGAACGGTGCCTGCCAAATATACGGTGGCCTCGTCGTGCTGGAATCGCCACAAAAACAGCGGGGTAGGTGCCTTCGGTAGCAGGTCGGCTGCACGGGTCAACTCGATATCGTCCATTCGCCGTAATTCGCAGACGCCAGTAGGCTGGGTCTGAGGAAGATTCGCCAGTGCGCTGCGGCAGTTAGTAAGCGCTTCTTCAGCTGCCCGTACTCTGTTGGCCTGCTCGCCACTGCTAAAGACGATCTCAGGGCTGTCGGTACGCACGGCGACGGAAACATGTGGCTTGGCGTAGTTTGCTGTAGAAAAACTCGCTAGCAGCAGAAAAAGCAGTACGGATCGACGCGCAAGAATCCTGCGCACATCACTCTTAAATGGATGGCGTCCAGGGT
>PYIJ01311273.1_pt1 | contig 12018 bp, 9 predicted proteins | sample 3578051 | NCBI WGS metagenome assembly PYIJ01 (sample SAMN08408021, study PRJNA431606) | Marine metagenome isolate SA_KN192-05_S13_5m, whole genome shotgun... | biome: marine; feature: oceanic pelagic zone; material: water; isolation source: surface water sample, 0.2-0.8 um fraction ... | reverse complement strand
CTGAAAAAAGCTCCGGGGGAATATTCTAGGAGGGGGGAGGATAAGAACGTTTCACCGCCGGAGCTTCGATAGAATGTGCCGAAGAGCATAGAGAGTTCGTCAAAGTTGCGGAAAATATCATTCACACAAATAACACTATTGGACAAAAGTTCTGTGGATCAATCTGGGGACAGTTGTGCAAAACAACGAATTTTGAACGGTTTTTATGGCGCTTCTTCCACGATCTCGGGATTGCGTCCAAGCTTAGGTTAAGTATGTGCGTTTATTTTTTGTGAAGGGTTTATAACACCTTTCATATCCGAAGAGTGTTTGTGTCCACGGAGAAAGCAGAGGAGCTAATGAAAGAGAACAGACTTAAGATCGCCCTCATTGGATGCGGAGGCATTGCACAGGAGCATTGGAAGGGCATTCAGCGTATCGCTACTCGGGTTGATGTGACAGCAGTCGTTGATACTAACCTGGAGTCACTGAATGCGATGGTGGCCGCGACAAACGCAGAGCCCTTCAGCGAAATTGGGTTGGCCCTCGAGCATGGAGAATTTGATGCAGTTGATATTATGCTGCCTCATGATCTGCATGAGTCCGCGGCTCTAGATTGCTTTAAAGCTCACAAACATGTGCTTCTGGAGAAGCCGATGGCCCATGATCTGCCCAGTGCTGAGCGGATTTTAGATGCTAGTAAAAAAGTGGACACCGTTTTTATGATCGCCGAGCAAGCTCAGTACTGGCCGGATATCTTAAAGGCTAAGGAGTTAATGGATGATGGCGGTATTGGAGAGGTAATAAGTGCCAGCGGCAATTTCTACGATCCAGTATCGGTCGATTCAGAAGCACCTCCGCCTTGGAGATATAGTCTTGCGTCGTCGGGTGGGGGTGTAACGATCGATGGGGGTGCGCACTGGATAAGACCTCTTCGCATGATGATGGGCGAAATAGATGAGGTAATTGGTGTTGCGGGTCATCACATACCCAGGATGGAAGGCGAGTCCTGGTCGAGAATGTTATTAAAATTCGAGAGCGGCACCGTTGGAACTTTAATCTGCCAGAACGTCGCTCACGTTGCTGCTCCCGCAGATATGTTTCGTATAACAGGAACCAAGGGTGAGCTTCAGATTACAAGTGGTCGAGATGGGCAGCTCATAATTTACAACGACGAGAATCCGCGCGGTCAAGTCGTTATGAACGCGGTGACCGGCAAGATAAATTCTTACGGAGAGGAAATTAAGGATTTCTGTGAAGTGGTGCTTGACGGAAAGACCATGGCGGCGACACCCGAATTCTCGCTAGGCGAAATGCGCACTGCCTTGGCGCTGTATAAATCCATCAAATCAGGCAGCTGGGAAAAAGTTTGGTAGGCCTGTATCTACTAATGGGAACTTTGGCTAGGCACTCGAGTCCCGTAGACTTAACGTTTTCGGGCCAAGAGGTTACCCATGAAAATCGCGCTCCAGTCGACACCGTTTAACCGTATTGATCTATTTGAGGCTGCGGGCTTTGAGGTAATTGAAGGCGTTTGTCGGTCTGAGAAAGATATGATCGATCTTTTGAAGGATGCCGATGGAGCTCAAGTTGGTGTGATGCCCTTGACCTCCAGGAAAGTACTCGAGGCTTGTCCGCAACTCAAAGTGGTTAGCCGCATGGGCGTAGGGGTTGATTCGATCGACCTCGACGCGGCGACGGAGTTAGGTGTCCTAGCCTGTAATGTGCCTGGGGTAAATACGGCAGAAGTGGCTGATCACGCCGTAGCGATGATGCTCGCTTTGACCAGAAGAATTTGCGATACGGTGCGTACCACGAGTGAAGGCGCCTGGCGGGGTAATGGGAAGTTGACCGTTGAATATATGAGGACGGTTCGTCGGATTGCTGGCCATACAGTTGGAATTGTTGGTTTTGGTGATATCGGTCGCGCGTTTGCAAACCGCATACGTGGCTTTGGACCATCTCAAATCATTGCTCATGATCCTTATGTGCCTCAGACCACGGCAGATCTCTATGGGGTAAAGCTTGTCTCCTTGGAAGAACTGCTTCAGCAATCAGATTATGTGTCCATTCATACGGCGCTCACCGATGAAACTCGATACATGATCAACGAGGATTCACTGAAACTTATGAAGCCTACTGCGATTTTAGTGAATACCTCTCGTGGACCTGTCGTCGACGGTGCTGCTCTAGCCCTAGCTTTGCAATCTGGGGTAATCGAAGCCGCGGGACTAGATGTTACCGAGGTCGAGCCGATTGAGTCACAAGACCCGCTTCTCTCCCTACCCAATGCGATAATCACACCCCATTTAGCAGGCTTCTCACCAACATTCTTAGAGGAATGCCCGATCCGACAGGCCGAAAATATTATTCGTGTGTTAAAGGGCGAACCGCCTTGGGGCCTGGCAAATCCAGAGGTTATCAAAACAATAGCTGTCTTGAGAGCAACGGATCCGGGGCGTTGGGATGGGGTGCCAGACTTTAGCACCGCGCTAGCTCTCTGAAGTGCGCTGATGGAGGGGCTTTTGTAGAGTCAATTCAAGGGATTAGGCACTCCGGAGAGAGTTTTGCTAAGGTCGAACCACTAGGTATTTGGGGGTGGATTCTTGAAAATCACAGATATAGTTTCTTTGCATTGTGATGCTGGATGGAGGAATTTTTCTTTTCTGAAGATTTCCACCAGCGAAGGGATCACTGGCTATAGTGAATACAACGAATCTTATGGCAGCGCAGGTGTTTCATATGTAATCGAGAAGCTAAGGGAACACATCATCGGTTCCTCGGCACTAAGCCATGAACCCTTATTTAGTCGTCTTTATGCAATGACCAGACAGGCGCCGGGTGGGATTAATGCACAGGCGTTAGCGGCTATTGAGAACGCTTTGTTAGACATAAAAGGCAAAGCCCTGGATTTGCCCTGTTATGAATTGCTCGGGGGGAAAATGAGAGACCAGCTTCCTTTATACTGGTCGCATTGTGGCACCTATCGGGTGAATAAGACCACTGCTCAGCTTCTAAAAAAGCCAATTTTATCCGGGCTCGAGGGACTTACTGAACTAGGAGCCGAGGTTCGGGAGTCAGGATTTCAAGCCCTCAAATGCAATATGTATCGATTTGATGGCGTTGCTCACGTTCACAGTCCTGGCTTCGCTCGAAGGTCAAATACACCAGGAGCACCCGAGCTGAACGCTGATAAGTCGTTGTTGAAAGATTTAGAGAAACAGATTGCCGCCCTTCGGGAGGGAGCAGGGGATGATGTAGACATTTTGTTAGATATGAATTTTAACTTTAGGCCAGAGGGCTATTTGAGGGTTATCAAAGCGCTCGCCGACTTTAATTTGTTTTGGTACGAGCTTGATATTTTTAACCCCGATGCGCTCGCGTTCATCAGAAGACAGGGCCGCGAAACCATTGCGTCTTGCGAGTCCTTATACGGTCACCGTGAATTTCGACGTTATTTCGAGGCTCAATCAATGGATGTGGCGATTATAGACATCCCTTGGAACGGCGCTTGGCAATCCTACAAAATAGCGGCGATGGCTGATGCATACGAAGTGAACGTAGCACCTCACAACTTTTACGGGCATTTGTGTACGATGATGAGTGCGCACTTTTGTGCCTCAGTCCCTAATTTTAGGATCATGGAGATAGACGTTGACGATGTGCCTTGGCGAGATGATCTTGTGACCGAGGTTCCTCAGATAGAAAATGGAATGTTGAAGGTTCCGGATCGGCCAGGTTGGGGGACTGATCTTAATGAGGAAGCCATTGCAGCACATCCCCCGAAGTAAATTTGTCACGCTAATCGGCGGAAGAGATTGGTCTTTGATTTCGAAAAGCGTTCTAAGTTCGCACTGCGAGTTTGATTCATTTTTGAGGTTTTGAATGGGTCGTAATATTTTGTTGATCACTACGGATCAGATGCGTTTCGACGCGTTGGGCTGTAATGGTGGGTCGGTAGCTCGGACGCCTGTTATTGATAAGCTCGCCGCCCAGGGAGTTAATTATACTCGCGCTCATAATCAGAATGTTGTCTGTATGCCGGCGCGAGCAACAATCATGACAGGACAACATGTGGCCTCCCATGGCGTCTGGATGAACGGTGTCTCTTTGCCGGAGAATCACCACACGATTGCCCATCACCTCCAATCGAATGGTTATAAAACTGCGTTATTAGGGAAGGCGCATTTTGAACCATGGCTGGGCGATCCAACAGATTTTTTTGAAAACCGGATGGCAAAGGAGAGGAATACGGGCCCCCACCGCGGTTTTGATCATATGGAGTTGGCTAACCACTTCTTCGAGGGCCATAGTCATTATGATCTCTGGATGGCAGAGCATCATTCAGAATTTAAAGAGCGCTTCTATCCAATGATTACCGAGAAAGGACAGAATACGTTGGGCAAAGGTGCGACACAGGCATGCCAGGTCTGGCCGATGGACGTACCGGTTGATCTTTATCACACCAATTGGGTGGCCGAACGGACCATTAATTGGATGAAGTCTCTGCAGGATGAAGATGATTGGTTTTGTTGGATGAGCTTCCCTGATCCTCATCACCCCTGGGATCTCCCCAAGTCCGAGATGTCACGGCTGAATTGGCAAGATGTGCCGCTGCCTTCCTTGTATTGTGAGACGGATGCCGAGCGAAGAGCTTTGCTGGCTGAAAAACCGAAGCATTGGTTAGGTTATTACGAGGGGAGTTTGTGGACGAACCTTGAGTCACCAAGAGAATTCATTCCTGCCAATATGACGCCCGATCAAATTCGGGAGATCAATGCTATGACCCATATTGAAAATGAGTTAATTGACGAGGCCTGTGGGGAAGTACTTGATTGGTTGGAATCACGAGGTTGGGTTAACGATACCGATATATTTTTCACCACGGACCATGGCGAATTCCAGGGCGATTTCGGACTTCTCTTCAAGGGTCCCTATCATATTGATGCACTGATGAGATTGCCGTTTATTTGGAAACCCGCTGGAGGAATATATCCAGAGAATGTTCAGTCCCCGGTCGGTCATTTGGATTTGGCACCAACCTTTTGTGATATTGCTGATATCGAGATTCCGGATTATATGGAAGGTAAACCGTTACCTAAATCCGAAAAGGAGGCTATTGGTAGAGAGTTTGTGCTCACTGAGTGGGACTCTGAACATGGGCCTATAGATATGCACCTGAAAAGTATCTATCGGCGTGACGGCTGGTTATGTACAAGCTATGAGAAAAGTTCGTTGTACGAAGGGACAGAGGGTGAGCTTTATAATCTAAATGTCGATCCAGGGCAGCGTGAAAACCTCTGGTCGAAGGAAACACAGGTGCAGGAGGAACTCCTTGAAATGCTGCAGACGTCGATACCGCCCGCTCGTCATCCTAGGTTAGAGAGAAAAGCCCCGGTATAGGGCGAGCCTGAGGCCAACGAAATAGAGACCAGCTGTCTTTTCGCTCAAGAATATAACTTGATACGAACCATTTAGTTGGTATAACCGAATCTTTAGATTTCCTTGATTTTTTCTATCTGGATAGGGGAATCGGGTTATATGAATATTTTGTATGGTTTGCCACCTGGAGCTGGATTAAGACAGGGCAGTCCTTGGGTTATGAAAGTTCAATTGGGTATGCGTTGTCTCCAGTTTGAACACTCTCTAAAAGAAGTTTCGCCCTTTCAACTAAAGACCAAAGGGCCAGAAGGTAAGGTTCCATGGTTGGAAATGGGCAATGATGTGATTAGTGGGTCGGAGAAAATACTTGCTGCTGTCGAAAATTATACGTCCAGTGCAAAATATCCGGTGCCCGATGACTTGGACATACCCAAGGGGACTGCCTATTTGAGGCTTGTAGAAGATCATCTCTGGTGGATCATCTGTGCTTCTAAATACCTCGGGCCTGAAGCGGAAAAAATGTGGGAGGCAATGATGCCCTCGCTCCCGCGTCCTGTTTGTTCTCTTCTTGCATCTGCCAGTGCGAAATGGATGGGCGGCCGCTTGAAGATAACCTCGCTAGCGGGGCTATCGCTTGAGGAAATTGTGCTGGAGGCCAAGAAGGATATTAGGGCGCTATCGGATAGACTTTCCCACAGCACTTTCATAGCAGGGGATGGCCTGAGCATATACGACTTTTCAGTGGCCGCGCATATCGCTTCTATTTTGTACTGGAATCTTGATAACTGGCTAGCAGACCTGTTCAGGGAGACGGATATTTTTAGTGACTATTTGGATCGGGTTGCAGATGCAGTCGGTGGTTTCCAGTTTAGGGTCTAAAAACAACCGACTCCTACCCATAGATTTTAGACCTCGGAAAGGAGAAAAGGATGGAACCCACTGAGTCAAGAAAAGAAAATTCTGAAGTAGAGATTAGCGGTTTTTTAGGTTGGATTGAGAAGAACGGAAACAAACTTCCGGACCCCGTTTTCCTTTTTTTGTGGCTTATTTTGGCGTTAGTTTTTCTCTCTGTTGTTGCCAATATTTTTGGGTTTTCTGCGGACCACCCGACTCTCGTTGATCCCCAGACTGGCGCTAACGTGATCATTTCAGCTTCGAGTCTTCTCTCGGCAGATAATATAGCCCGCTTATGGATAGACATGCCTAAAACGTTTACTCATTTCCATCCCTTGGGCTACGTATTGGTCGTGATGCTGGGTGCAGGAGTTGCCGAACGAGCTGGACTTTTTGGGACTGGAATGCGAGCAGCTGCCCGAGATAAACCTAAGGAATTGCTTACCCCGATCGTGGTACTTGCCGGTATGCTTGGGAATCTAGCTGCAGATGCAGCGTATGTTGTGTTAATACCTCTTGCGGGAATTGTCTTTCACGCGGCGGGGCGTCACCCTATCGCGGGCATTGCCGCGGCATTTGCGGGGGTATCAGGTGGTTTCTCAGCGAACCTTCTGCCAGGTCAACTCGACGCTCTGCTCTTCGGTATTACTGAGGCGAGTGTCAATGCAGTCTTCGGAGATTTTTCAGCAAACATAGCGGGGAATTGGTTCTTTATCGTTGGCATGACGGTCGTTTTTCTGCCAGTCATCTGGTTTGTAACGGATAAAATCATTGAGCCAAGATTGGGGGGTTTTGATCCAACGCTTGCCGCGGCAACCGGAGCTGGCGACGAGAGTGACAAACCTTTGTCAGACTCTGAAAAGAAGGGACTTCGCTTCGCTGGGCTTGCAGCGATTGTTGTCATCGCGCTCTGGTTGTTATTTTTGTTTGGACCAGGGACACCTTTAATCGATGAAAGCGCACCGGCTGATGCGCAGTTCGCTCCCTTCTATAAGAGTTTGGTGGCGGCGTTCTTTTTATTATTCCTTATTGCTGGCTGGGCCTATGGGAAAGGCGCAGGCACAATTACTGACCATCGAGATCTTGTCAAGATGATGACCGGATCCATGGAAGATCTAGCCTACTACCTGGTTTTGGCATTTACCGCAGCACATTTTGTCGCAATGTTTGGGTGGTCAGATTTGGGGCTAATACTGGCTGTGCATGGCGCAAATTTCCTGGGCAGCACTGATCTTCCCGCTGCGGCCTTACTGGCTGCGATAATACTTGTCTCAGCACTTCTCAATTTATTTGTCGGGTCAGCGAGCGCGAAATGGGCTTTGATTGCGCCCGTAATGGTACCCATGTTAATGCTTCTGGGTATATCACCGGAAATGGCAACTGGAGCTTATCGTGTGGGCGATAGTGCGACGAACATTATCACTCCCTTGATGGTTTATTTCCCACTGATACTAATTTTCTGCCAAAGATGGCAAAGTACTTTCGGTCTCGGTAGTCTCGTTGCAACTATGCTTCCGTATTCTATCGCGCTAATGATTGCTGGTCTGGCGATGACAATTGGCTGGGTGATACTGGATTTGCCGCTTGGTCCTGGAGCGAATGTTTTTTTGTAGGATATTAGCTCGCCTACGGGACGGATGAGACAAGACAATTGCTTAGATTACGAATTATATATGTTGCTGGCTTCGCCTTGTTATTTCTCGCCGCACCTTTTATTGGGGAAATTCCATTTGCCATTTGGGGAATAGGCTTTCCGATATATTTTATTCGAGAAAGTTTTAAGGCCCGCAAATCAGCCAGATCTCGGCAATTAACAAATGCAGAACAGAATAATCCAAAAGCAAAATGAGTCCCATTCGTCTAATGATCAACGGTTGGTTGGAAAAATATTGAAGAACGCCTGCTCAATTTGGCGTCTAAGAAATCATTATTGACGTGTCAATTTTGCAGTTAGAGCGGTTAGGCTCTTCGCTCGCTAAACTAATAGTTTGGTTGGTAATTTCTTTTGTTTCCGGATTTTCTGTCGTCTCAATAGCTGAGGAAAAAAAAGCGGTAGAACTGGACATACTCGTTTATAACACTCATGGCTTGCCTACGATATTCGCCAAAGATAATCCTAGGCGGAGATTCCCAAAGATAATTGAACTAGCTCATGCTTACGATGTGTCTCTATTTCAGGAAGATTTTGCTCACCACGACCTTATTCAGACCCATGCAAACGAAGTACTTCTGATTGCACGAGGTGAGAATGCAGGAGTATCTAAGTGTCCCGTCTGCTCCGGTTCAGGACTGACGTTTGTATCTAGTCTCACAGATTACGGGTGGCAGGTATCAACCTCCTTCGAGCCATTTGAAACTTGTTCGGGTTGGTTGCGTAAAGCAAACGATTGCTTTGCCCAAAAAGGTTTCCAAATAATCGATCTTATATCGGCAGAAGGAGATAGATTGGTTTTGGTTAATACCCATATGGATGCGGGTAGGAGTGAATTTGATAGGTCGGCGAGAGCTGCTCAGCTAGATCAGCTTATCCGATCGATTGAAAATCACGTAACTGTCGAGGCGCTGATTGTTGCGGGGGATCTCAATTTAGATTGGGATAACGCAGAAGATAGACTGCTTCTGTTGGATTTTAGAGACCGGCTTGGGCTGACCCGAGCTGAGAATGGCAATCAGGCTGAACGGGGCTGGACTGTCCTCGACTACATTTTCTTCAGGAACGGCACACAAACGAATTTGATGGTCCTGGACTCCGGAGAAGATAAGAACTTCGTCTCAGGTGCAGTACCTCTCAGTGATCATCCAGCTCTATTCGCTAGATTTAGCGTTTATTAGTTTTTCTCCTGGGGCCGCTGGGTTTCCTACTCTACTATGGCCTGATAGGTCGTCAGTTGCATGAGCTGTGCAGTAGGATAGGTTCCACTAGGGAGTAGCTGGGTGTGAATAATTCCAACTAGTTCCTCTTCGTGGTCTATCCAGAAGTCCGTGCTCGCCGCGCCACCCCAAGCGTAAAGCCCCTTTGAAACTGGCAATCCATAGGTAGAAGGGTTGGTTACAACGGAACCCGTGACACCGAAACCCACGCCCCAGGCTCTTCCAGAGGCACCAAGCGCTCCGTTAAGGCTGCTTGTCGGATCATCTGGGAAATTGGGTGTTAAGTGGTGACTTACCATAAACTCAACCGTCTTTTTGCCGAGCAGTCTGACACCGTTGTATTCACCTTTATTCGCGAGCATCTGAGCGAACCTAAGATAATCTCCCACCGTGCCAACTAAGCCTGAGCCGCCCATCTCAAGTCTTGGTGGATTCCTATAGCTGCTAGTCTGTGGGTCATCAAAAAGCTGCATACCTCCATCAGGGGTAGGGGCGTAATTCGCGGCGAATCGACTCAATTTGCTTTGTGGGACATGAAAACCAGTGTCAACCATTCCCAGGGGCTTAAATATTCTTTCAGACAAGAACTCTCCGTAAGATTTCTCGGAAATAACCTCAACCAATCTTCCTAGAACATCCATACCAACGCTGTAGTTCCATTCCGTCCCGGGTTGTGAAACAAGGGGCAGCTTGGCAACCCGTTTGGTCCACTGTTCAATATTTAGTTCGGATGATTTACCAGCAATCATACCTCCTTCGAGCGTACCGCTTTGATGCGCACCACTGACAACGCCCTTTCTATATACATTTTTGCGACAGGGTTCTGAAAGAAATCATAGGTGAGGCCTGAAGTATGAAGAAGTAACTGTTGAATCGTGATCGGATCGGCCGGTTCGGTTTTAATTACGCCATCTTCTTCGCCAAGATAGACTCGCATATTTGAAAATTCGGGCAGGTACTTGGAAATAGGGTCGGTGAGAAGAAAATGTCCTTCTTCAAATAAAATCATGACCGCCGCGCCTGTCACGGGTTTAGTTTGGGAATAAAGTCGAAAGATAGTGTCAAGCTCCATGGGCAGATTTCTTGCGACATCACGCATGCCATTTGCTTCGAAGTGAACCACTTTTCCTTTTCGTGAAATTAAGGATACGGTCCCAGGTATTTTTCGCTCACTGATTAGTCTCCTCATGCTAGTGCCTACCCTCTCTAGCCGTTCGCTTGACATACCTACTCGCTCGGGTTTTGTGAGCTTGATTTTGTCCCCAGCGTTCACTCCACTCAGCGTTAAAAAGACCAGTGTGGTGAAAAAAAGTATTTGTCTTGATTTCATTGACCTTCCCCAAGAATCAGTTGATCGACCTTATCAGTAAACGCTGTCGTAAAGGAATTGTCTAATCCTTTGAGCGGGGCCGAAGCGACTCAGGAATGTGGCATACAAATAGGGACCTGTAGATCTACCATTTCGATATAAAAATTATCCGCTAGGTGCTAGATCCGAACGTTTTTGGGGGCGAGATACTTTTAACCAGAATGGAAAAAGGCGAGCGGATTTTTTGATCACCAAGATGTCAAAGGCATTTGTTTGAGGTGTTGAGAAATTTTAATGGGGCACCGAAGTTTAGAAAGACAATCATTGAGGTGCCAATAAGTCTGGGCAAACAGTTAATCAACTGCGACTATTCGGGTTAATAGGCAGATGGAGTTCCTAACCTGTGAAAGCGGCGATTATGAGAGAGCAACGTATTGTCGTTGATGATATGGCCCAGCCAATACCCTCTGAGGGAGAAGTATTGGTAAAAACGCTCGCCTGCGGTATCTGTGGCTCTGATCTACACGCGCTTAAACATGGGCATGAATTGGTGCAAACCTCCCAAGAGACTGGTGGTTCATTCTCGATGGATCTAGAGAGAGATGTGGTGCTAGGGCACGAGTTCTGTGCCGAAATTTTAGACCACGGCCCCGGCACGGCTAAAAAGCTTAAACCAGGTACACGAGTCTGTTCATATCCAGCGACTTTTCATCATGGCCAGCCCTCGGCGATAGGTTTTTCAAATACAGTACCAGGAGGATTTGCACAAAACATGCTTCTTACCCAGTCTTTGCTTTTGGAAGTACCAAATGGTTTGCCGATCACTCATGCGGCACTGACTGAGCCAATGGCTGTTGGGTTGCACGCAGTCAGGATGGCTCGTCTGGATCAAACAGAGATACCTATGGTTATTGGTTGTGGTCCAGTTGGGCTCGCGGTGATAAGTGCTTTGAAACTAGCAGGAGTGGGGCCAGTTATCGCTGTTGATTACAGCGCGAAAAGGCGGGAGTTGGCGGAGTTGATGGGGGCCGATGAGATTGTCGATCCCAGTGTCACGTCTCCTTATTCCACATGGGAGGAGCAGGCGGTCTTTGGTCTTGACGGCAAGGTGATGCCATCGGACCCGATTGCGGGCCAAAAGTTCAGGCAAGGAGTGATTTTCGAATGTGTAGGGATACCAGGAGTTATCGACCAAATCATGGTCGGAGCCCAAAGGAACTGTAGGATCGTTGTGGTTGGTGTTTGCATGCAGCCAGATCAAATAAGACCACTAGTTGCTATCAACAAGGAGCTTAGCCTGCAATTTGTCTTAGCTTATACGCCAGAGGAATTCGCTGAGACACTCACAAACATAGCTGAGGGTGATATTGATGTTGAACCACTAATCACCGGGACCGTTGGTTTATCGGGAGTTGCTGAAGCTTTTGAGGATCTTGCAAACCCAGAGGTTCACGCAAAAATTCTGGTCGATCCCACACTTTGAGATTGCGTGTGATTTGAAGAAAGTGATGTGATAAACATGTGGCTAGCATGCGTTCTTTTGACAACGCGAGCCTAGCATTGCTTAGGAGGAGAACAATGAG